>Ga0116144_10000008_pt1 | contig 271113 bp, 249 predicted proteins | sample AD_UKC035_MetaG_FD_89746 | JGI IMG/M metagenome (GOLD analysis project Ga0116144, IMG submission 89746) | Active sludge microbial communities of municipal wastewater-treating anaerobic digesters from USA - AD_UKC035_MetaG | ecosystem: Engineered > Bioreactor > Anaerobic > Digestate | place...
CGCCAACCGCAAGCGTCAACCCGGCTCGCGGTGAGTACGCGTTCTTCTTTCCCCGCCATCAGAAGGCCTACGGCGTCAGCTTTACGCAGCAGTTCTTCGGCGTGAGCTTCGGCGCGGATATCGTTCGGCGCCAGAACGCGGTGCTGAACTCCATGATTCAGAATGGTTCGCTGGATGCGGCGCGCGGCAATGCCTGGACGGGATTGATCAACGGTATCAAGATATTCGGACCCAACAATGTGTGGAGCTCGGCGACCGCGCTGGTGGAAATCGGATACAGCCGGCTCGACAAGGTCACTGCGAACGAGCAGTTTTTTCCTGCCTGCGAGAAGCGACCGGCCGGCGATCAAGGCGCCAACACGGGCTGCAGCACACGCGACAACTGGGTGGCTGCGGTCCGCTTCGCTCCCAACTGGACCGCGGTCTTCCCAGGCTGGGATGCCTCGGCCTCGCTGGGGCTCAGCTACGGGTTGAAGGGCAACAGCCCTCTGATCCTCCCGGATCATGGCCAGGAGCGCGCCGGCAGCTATTCGGTCGGTACGACGTGGACCTACAACAGCAGGCACGACTTTACGCTGGCCTATGTCGGGTACCTCGCCACGCGCGAGACGCTCAACGGCGCCATCCGGGTCTCGAACGGGTCGCAGCGGCAGGATCGCGGCTGGCTTTCCTTCAGCTACAAGGGATCGTTCTAGTTCCTCCCGAATCATCGAGCCAACCCAAGATGGCTTGATGGCACATCCTGCTGGTGGACTGGCAGCTCGAGGACTGGCTGGGCACACTTACTGACTTTGGAGACTTGAATGCGAGCAAACACGAAGATGGCAACGGCCGTGCTGGGGATCGTCGTCACCTATGCATCGGCTGCCGTATCGCCTGAAGAAGCAAAGCAACTGGGTACGACGCTGACGCCCTTCGGCGCCATCGTGGCCGGCAACAAGGAAGGAACCATTCCGCCTTACACCGGCGGCCTGACCAAGCCACCCGCCAACTACACGAAGGCGGGAATTTACGTCGATCCGTTTCCGGACGACAAGCCGCAATACCGCATCGACGCAAGCAATTGGGAGGAGTACAAGGACAAGCTGACGCCCGGCACCGTCGCCATGCTGCAGAAGTATCCGAAGACCTTTTTCCTCGACGTTTACCCGACACGCCGCAGCGCCGCCTACCCGAAAACGGTGCTCGACAACAGCGTCAAGAACGCCACGCGCTGCGCGCTGACAAGCGATGGCACCGGAATCGACACGAGCAAGGGATGCGGCGGGGGCGTTCCCTTTGCAATCCCCAAGACGGGACAGGAAGTGCTTTGGAACAGGCTGGCCCGGTATCTGGGTGCGGGTGTCGTCAGGACCAGCGTTTACGACTATGTGAAGCCGAGCGGCGAGGTCGTGAACACCGGTGTGGGCGACCACTTTTTTGCCCATCCGTTTTCGGACCCCGGCAGCGAGCTCGCGGACATCCTGTATGTCTCCCGCCTCGAGTACAAGGGACCAACCCGGCTCGCGGGTGCCGTCAGCCTGGCCTTCGACTCGGTAAAGGACAGCAGCCGTCGCGCCTACTCGTATCAGCCTTCGACCCGGCGCGTCAGGCTGGCACCGGACTTTGCTGCGGATACGCCGATCAGCGCAAGCGGCGGGGCGCAGTTGTACGACGACGAAATGCTCTTCAATGGAACTCCCGATCGCTTCGAATGGAAGCTGATCGGCAAGGAAGAGCGTCTGATTCCATACAACAGCTACCGCTTCTCTTGGCCCGTTGCTGGCGCGGGGTGCTCGCCGAAGGAATATGAGACGCCGTTCCATTTCAAGGCGGACTGCATGCGCTGGGAGCTCCATCGCGTATGGCACATCACCGGGACGCTGAAGGAGGGCAAGCGCCATGTCTACTCGAAGCGTGACCTGTATCTCGACGAGGACACCCTAACCACGGGTACGGCCGAGAACTACGACCAAGCCGGGAAACTCTACAAGTTCAATCTTGCGCCTACGACGCCGATGTACGACGCGCTGATTCCCGGCTATGCCGATCAGATCTTCATCGATATGGTGTCCGGCATCTGGGCCGTGAACCGTACGGCCGATGTCTGGCTGCCGTACAAACTCACGCCAGCCATGCTGGCGCCGGACTCGGCTGCTGCCCATATTCTGCGAAAGTGACTGGATTCGGGCGCAGGTGTGGAGGGCTTTGAGGACTCCGAGGACTGGGCTGCGACCACCCAGCCCTCGCCCCGTGGGGACCCGGCAGCGGGGCCATGCCGTGCGTTCCTGGGAGGTGTCCTGAATCCCCCAGCCCGTTGGTCCTTCGGTTGTCTCACGGGCTGACACCACGGAGAGCAATGCGTGCAAACTTTCCTACGTAGCACTGCTGCCTTCGTCTGCGGGCTGATCGCCGGCCCATTGCTCGCCAAAGGCTTCATCGATCCATTGGAGCGTCCTGCCCTAGTGTCCAGCGGAATGGCGCAAGGCTCTCGCCTGACTGCGGTCGCGCAAGCTGGAGAGCGCGTTGTCGTCGCAGGGCCGCGAGGGGCGATTCTGTTTTCGGACGACCGGGGAAGATCGTGGCAGGTGGCCCGAGTCCCAGTCAGTTCCGATCTCGTGGCCCTGCGTTTCATCGGTGCGCATAAAGGCTGGGCAGTAGGCCATGACGGAGTCATCCTGCACTCCGCGGACGGCGGAGCCACATGGTCCAAGCAACTCGACGGGGTTGAGGCCGCAGCATTGATTGGCGAGTTCTATGGGAGGGCGGAGTCGAGCCGCAAGCTACCGGTCGATGCCGGGCTGGTCGAGGAAGCGAAGCGGTTCGCGCGCGAGGGCGCGGACAAGCCATTCCTCGACATCGCGTTCATCTCTGACACGGAAGGCGTCGCGGTGGGGGCCTTCAACCTCAGTATGCGCACGACCGACGGGGGGAAGACGTGGACCCCGCTGATCGACCGCACAGCCAATCCAAAGGGGCTCCATCTCTACTCGCTTGCGGTGAGCGGTAAGGATCTCTATCTGTCGGGTGAACAGGGCTTGCTGCGGCGCTGGAACCGCGATGCGTCGCGGTTCGAGGAACTGAAGTCGCCCTATGGCGGCTCGTTCTTCGGGCTCTTGATCAAGGGCAATAGCCTGTTTGCGTTCGGTCTGCAAGGCAACGCCTTTCGCAGTCGAGACGGCGGCACGACCTGGGTGCCGCTGAGGGGCTTCGGTCTCGGATCAATCAACGCTGCCGCACTACTGGCCGATGGGCGAATCGTCTTTGCCACTCAGGGCGGCAAGCTGTATCAGACACGAGACGACGGTGACACGGTCTCCGAGCTGCCGGATGCGCGGCCGATGCCCTACTTCGGCGTAGCACCTGCCGCCTCGGACGGCAGGATCGTCGTCGTCGGCCCTCGCGGCGTCGAACTCAAGGCCGTGCCGTAGGCGGCGCCCGGCGGAGAAGAAGGGTTCGATGATGCTCAGTTCAGTCCCGGATGTCGGTTTGCCGGCCGAAGAGCCGGGCGCGACCTTCGATCCGCGCTCGGGTGGTTTGATCGAGCGGTGGGTCTTCAACCACCGGCCGACTTTCCTTGCGATTTGCGCATTGCTGACCCTGCTGTTCGCGTGGAGCGCAACCAAGCTGCTTGTCAATGCCAGCTTCGATCGGTTGATTCCGCAGAGTCATCCGTACATCAAGAACTACTTCGACAACCGCGCCCGACTCGGTGGTGTGGGCAACGTCGTACGTATCGTCATCGAGAACCCGGCGGGCGACATCTTTGCGCCGAAGTTCCTGGAGGCCACGCGCAAGATCAATGACGAGCTATTCCTCGTGCCAGGGGTAGACCGGGCATGGATGAAGTCGATCTGGATGTCATCGGTGCGTTGGACTGAGGTCACTGACGAGGGATTCCGTGGCGGGCCGGTGATGCCCGAGAGCTACGACGGCTCGCCACGTTCCATCGAAACGCTCGCAAGCAACATCCGGACGGCAGGGATCGCGGGAAACCTGGTGGGAAACGACTTCAAGTCGATCATGATCGTCGTGCCGCTGCTCGAGCAGAACCTTGAGGCGGGCAGGCGCCTGGATTACGGGGAGTTTGCGCAACGCCTCGAACAGATTCGGCAGAAGCATACTGTCGCCGGCGCAGGTACTCCCATTCGAATCAAGATCGTGGGCTTTGCCAAGCTGGTCGGCGACCTGATCGACGGACTGGTGAAGGTGATGCAGTACTTCGCGGCCGCGGCTGTCATCGCCGGGTTCGCCATCTTGGTCTTTACGCGCGACGTGCGCAGTACTCTCCTGGTACTCGGCTGCTCGCTGGTCGCCGTGGTTTGGATGCTCGGCGCGATTCGGTTTCTGGGCATGGAGCTCGACCCTTATTCGGTGCTCGTGCCGTTTCTGGTGTTTGCCATTGGGGTGAGCCATGGCGCGCAGAAGATGAACGGCATCATGCAGGATATCGGACGAGGCACGCCGAAGTATGTCGCCGCACGCTTTACTTTCCGACGCCTGTTCCTCGCGGGTCTGACCGCGCTCATGGCTGACGCGGTGGGGTTCGGCGTGCTAGTCGCGATCGATGTGCCGGTCATCAAGCAACTTGCGTTTGCTTCGAGCATCGGCGTCGCAGGCTTGATCTTCACTAACTTGCTGTTGTTGCCGGTGATGCTGTCGTACACGGGGGTCAGCTCTCGAGCGGCCAAGCGCAGCCTTGCCAAGAACGGCGCAACGGGTGATGGGCGAGGCCTCGGCAGGCTCTGGACATCGCTCGTTTACTTCACGTCGGCACGTGGGGCCTGGCTGGCAGTCGCGCTGGCCGGTTCGCTCGCCGTCATCGGATACCTCGGCAGCCTCCAACTGAGGATCGGGGATCTGGACCCTGGTGCGCCGGAGTTGCGCACCAATTCACGCTACAACCGCGACCTCGCCTACGTCAATACCAACTACCGAATCACGAATGATCAATTCGTGGTGATCGCCAAGACGCCGAACGATCAATGTGCCAACTTCAAGCCGCTGAAGGAGATCGACGAGCTTGCACTCGGCTTGCGTCAACTCCCCGGTGTCGTTGGAACTTCGGCGCTGTCGGATCTGATCAAGAGCGCCGTAGCGGGCTTCCAGGAAGGCAATCCGAAGTGGTACACGATCACGCGCAACGAGGCACTTCTGGGCACCGCTTTCCAATGGACCAGCAGCGACAACCCCGACGCAGTCGATCAAGCATGCTCTACCGTGCCGATATTCGCGTACCTGTCAGATCACAAGGCCGAAACGTTGGAGCGCGTGGTGTCCCATGTAGAGCAGTTCGCGCGCGACCACAACGGAGAGGACATCAGCTTCTTGCTGGCGGCAGGGCCAGCCGGCATCGAGGCAGTCACCAACATCGTGGTCGCACAGGCCAGCCGAACCATGCTCTTGTGGGTCTACGGAGCCGTGGCGCTTCTTTGCCTCATCACATTTCGCAGTTGGCGGGCCGCGGTGATCGCGTTGATTCCGCTGGCCATCACGTCGTTGCTCTGTGAAGCGCTCATGGCGCAACTCGGCATCGGCGTGAAGGTCGCGACCCTGCCGGTGATCGCGCTTGGCGTCGGCATCGGCGTCGACTACGCACTGTATCTGCTTTCAGTGCAACTGATGTATCAACGGGCAGGAATGAGCCTCACCGAGGCGTATCGACGCGCGCTGGCGTTCACGGGCAAGGTCGTTGCACTTGTGGGAGTCACGCTGGCGGGTGGAGTGATCACGTGGGTTCTGTCGCCGATCAAGTTCCAGGCCGACATGGGGATTCTTCTGACCTTCATGTTCCTGTGGAACATGCTCGGCGCACTTGTTCTTGTTCCCGCTTTATCCTACTTCTTGCTGCAAACTGAAACGCTCAACAGGGCGCATTCAAGGATCGGTTTGGCGTCATAGCAGGAATGCTTCCGAGAATGGGAGCAAGACTATCCTCGGAGCTTGTTATTCATAGAAAGACGTTGGATTCGAGATGGGCGGATTCGAGATGGGCGGAATAGTTCTCGAATATATTGAGCGATCCGGACAGGAAACGACAATACCCTGTAGCTGATAATCGGATGGCTGAATGCTTTGGAGTAGATTTTATGAATCAGATCATTGAGAAGGCCGCGGCATCCGCACAGAACCCACAAAGCGGCAACCCAATCTATCAGGCGCGGTGGCAGCGGTTCATGGACTGCGTCGCGTTGAAGCAGCCTGATCGGATGCCGGTTGGCTTGTTCGCGTCGTTCTGGTACGCGAAGTACGGCGGTATTACATGTCGTGATTTCATGTACGACCAAGAGAAGGTCAAGGAGATCGCTGCGAAAGCGTTGGTGGAGTTGCAGCCCGATATCATCAGTGCGCCATTGTTGTTTTCGATGGGTCAGGTTCTCGATGCCTTTGGCTACAAGCAACTGCAATGGCCGGGTCACGGTGCAGGAGACAACCGAGGCTTTCAGTATCTCGATCGCGAATATATGAGAGCGGAGGAGTACGACGACTTCTTGCTCGATCCGACAGGCTTCTATCTCCGCACCTATTTACCCCGGATAGCTGAGGCATTCGAGGGTTTCAAAGACTTTCCGAACGTATCCGGTCTCCACTATCTACAGCTGATGCCTGGCATGAGGCCATTTGGCATGCCGAGTCTGCGCAAATCCCTAGAGCAGGTGACTGCTGCGACCGAGAAAATCAATCGGCTGTTGCGCAATCACATCGAGTTTACGGGCCACATCGCGGCTCTTGGATTTCCCTATCACTCGGGCGTGACCTGCGGCGCTCCCTATGATGTCGTGGCCGATTATTTTCGCGGGGCTACGGGAATGATGAAGGACATGTTTAGGCACAAGGACAAACTGTTGGAGGTGATCGATCGGATGGGCATTTTCCTGCTCAGGAACACGATCGAACAGGCCGCAGTCTCCCGCCATCCCGTGGTATTTATGCCATTGCATTGGCACGGCGACAATTTCATGTCCGACGAGAAATTCCGCACTTTCTTCTGGCCATCGTTGCGCAGGTTCATGCTCGGTCTGATCGATGCGGGCCTGATCCCGATGGTTGTCTGGGAGGGTGTCTGCACGAAGCGTCTCGAAGTCATCGGTGACATCCCTGCAGGGAAGTGCGTCTACTGGTTCGAGAACACCGACATGGTTAAGGCGTTCGAGGTGTTGGGTGACGTTGTCGCCCTTCGGGGCAACGTATCGGCCTCGGTGATGGTGACCGGCAAGCCCGAGGAGGTGGATGCCGAGGTGCGTCACTTGGTGGAGAAGGTCTTCAATCGCGGCGGCAAGCTCATCTTGGATGGCGCGAACGGCATTTCGGAGGACGCACCAGTGGAGAACGTGCGTGCCATGTTCAAAGCCGCGCGCAAGTACGCGGGTTGATGCGACGGTGCAGGTGCGGAGGCTGGCTAGAAGGGAGTCAGTGCCGCAGGAGTGGAGTGAAGCGGGCGGAGTCGCTGTTGGTCCGCGGCGCTGCAGCATGGACGAAGTGGGTTTGATGAGGAGTCTGAAGTGGGTGACTTGAACGATCAAGAGAGGCAGTTGGTCGACTGGCTGGCCGACATGAACGAGGACGATGCACTGGCCCTCGCCAATCGCATGCTGCTCGAAGACAAGGTCGATCCGATGCGCGTGCTCGACCTGTGCCGCGCCGCGATGGACGTGGTCGGCAAGCGCTTCGAGGAGGGCGAGTACTTCCTGCCAGAACTGGTGCTCGCCGGCGAGATGCTGGACAGCATCGGCAAGGTGGCCAAGCCGCTCATCAAGACCGGTGACGGGGGCGAGGCCGCGAAGCTGGGCAAGGTGCTGATCGGCACGGTGCACGGCGATCTGCACGACATCGGCAAGAACATCGTGACCTTCATGCTCGACATCAACGGCTTCGAGGTGAAGGACATCGGCATCGACGTGCCGGTGCAGAAGTTCATCGACGAGATCAAGGCCTTCAAGCCCGACGTCGTCGGCCTCTCGGGCTTCCTGACGCTGGCCTTCGATTCGATGAAGGAGACGATCGCAGCCTTCGAGAGCGCGGGCCTGCGTAAGGATTTCAAGGTGATGGTGGGCGGCGGCCAGATCGACGAGACGGTACGCGCCTATACCGACGCGGATGCCTTTGGCGTCAATGCGGTGGAGGCCGTCGGACTGTGCCGCAAGTGGATGGGTGTCGCGGCCTGAGGGCCCTGCGCTGCGCAGATGATGAACGGCGTGCAGGTGCTGCGCGGCCTCGATGTGCTGCGCGACGTGGAGCAAGGGCGCGTGCCGGCCACTGTGGCGCGGCGCGACAAGCTGATCGAGCTGCGCCGGCAGGCGCTGGCGATCGTGCGCGAGGACAAGTTGCTGGCGTCGCGCGCGTGCTGGCGGGTTGCAGCGCTGCAGGGCGAACCGGGCGCCGACGGCTGGCTGGAGCTCGACGGTGGCCGCCTGCAGGCACCCAGGCTCGTGCCGGCGAGTGGTCGGCTCACCGGCGTGGCTTGCGCCGTGGCGACGCTGGGCGCGGCCATCACGGCACGCATCGATGCGCTGTTCGCGGCGCGCCAGGTCTCGCTTGCACTGGCGCTGGACGGTGTGGCCAACGAGCTGCTCTTTGCGCTGTCGCGTCGGGTGCAGGATCGGATCTCGCTCTCGTTGGCGCGGCATGGACTTGGCGTGGCCGGTGAGCTGCGCGCGGGCGATCCCGGCCTGCAGCTGGACGCCCATTCCGCGGTGCTCGCCTTGGCCGGCGCCTCGGCCATCGATGTGCGGCTGACCTCGACGCAGATGATGAGCCCGCCCAAGTCCACTTCCATCGTGCAGGGTGTTGGCCAGGACCTGCCGCATCAGACTTGGTCGCGCTGCGATGAGTGCCACTCACGCGAGCGCTGCGTGCTGATCAAGGATCCGGCGTACGGCACCGCGGTGCTCCCGAGCGGGTCGCAGGCCTCGACATGACCGACTTCGCCACCGAACCCGCGCGCGCTGTGGTGACCCATCGAGTCGACATTCCTGCGCTCGGTCGCGGAATCGAGTGCCGCGAAGACGAGACGCTGCTCGCCGCGGCGCGCCGCGGCGGGCTGCGCATCGTCGGCGCCTGCGGCGGGCGCGGGCATTGCGGCTCGTGCATGGTGCGCATCCTCGAAGGCCGCGTGCACCGCGAAGGCGAAGGCAGCCACAAGAAGTGGTTGCGCGCGTGCTGCGTCCAGCCGCGCTCCGATCTCAGCGTGGAACTGGCACCGCGCTCGCTTGCGCCGGTGGTGCGTGCCGACGTCGCCACGGGCGGCGACGGCGAGCGACTGCCGCTCCATCCGCTGGTCGCCGCCGTCGATCTGACCGTCGAGCCCGCCTCGCTGCAGCAGCTGGCGAGCGACGGCGAGCGGCTGCGCGCGGCGCTGGCCGCAGCGTCCTCGGACCCGGTGCCGCCCGGCATCGACTGGGTGGCCGTCGCAGCCCTGCCCGGCCTGCTGCGCCGCCACGACTGGCGCGTGCAGGCGCGGCTGCAGCAGCCGTCCGCCGGGCAGAGCCGCGTCGTCAGCAGCTTCGCGAGGCCCGGGGCACCGCTGCTCGGGCTGGCGGTGGACCTCGGCACGACGAATGCAGCGGCCTTCCTGATCGACCTCGCGAGCGGGCAGCGCCTCGCGAGCCTCGGCCTCGAGAACCCGCAGGTGGCCTGGGGAGCGGATCTGATCAGCCGCATCAATCACGCGATCACGGTGACCGATGCAGCCGAGCAGTTGCGCCTGGCCGCGGTCGAGGCCCTCAACGCGCTCGCGCACGACCTGACGCGCGCCGTCGATGCGTCGGTCGACGACATCGCCGACGTCGTCGTCGCCGGCAACACGGCGATGCAGCACCTGCTCGCCGGCTGGCCAGTGGCGCAGCTCGGCCGGGCCCCGTTCGTCGCCGCCGAAAACGAGGCGCTCGACGTGCACGCCGCCCGCCTCGGCCTGAAGGTCGGCGCGGGCGCGAACCTGCACCTGGCGCCGTCGGTCGGCGGCTTCGTCGGCGGCGACCACGTCGCCGCGATGCTGGCCACCGAACCGCTGTGGTCCCTGCCGGGCACGACGCTGGTAATGGACATCGGCACCAACACGGAGATCAGCCTCGTCTGCCGCGACGGTGACGCCGTGCGCATCGTGTCCGCCTCGTGCCCGTCGGGCCCGGCGCTGGAGGGCGGGCACATCGGCAGCGGCATGCGTGCCGCCGAAGGCGCGATCGAGGGTGTGCGCATCGAGAACGATGAACTGCGCCTGCAGGTCATCGGCGGCGGCCGCCCGGTGGGCCTGTGCGGCTCGGGCGTGCTCGACGCGCTGGCGGCCTTCGTGCAGGCCGGCTGGATCGACGCCCGCGGGCGCATCGTCGCCGGCCGACATGCGTCGATCGGCGACACCGACGGCGTGCGCTGCATCACGCTGGCCGACGAAGCCGAAGAGCGCCGCCGCCTGATCCCCGCAGTGCGCTTCACGCAGCAAGACGTGCGCGCCGTGCAGCTGGCCAAGTCGGCGATCCGCACCGGCACGCTGATGCTGGCCGCCGAGGCCGGCATCGCCGAGGCCGACATCGACCGCTTCGTCATTGCCGGGGCCTTTGGCGCCTACATCCGCATCGACAGCGCCATCGCCATCGGCCTGCTGCCGCCGCTGCCGCGCGCGCGCTTTCAGCAGGTCGGCAACGCCGCCGGGCTGGGCGTGCAGCAGATGCTGGCCAGCACGGAGCGCCGCGCGCGTGCGGCCCAGATCGCGCGGCAGTGCCGCTACGTCGAGCTCAGCTCGCGCGGCGACTTCCAGAAGACCTTCCTCCAACACATCGGATTCGGATCATGAGCGAGCGCGCCCAAGGCCACTTCGACATTCGCGTCATCGGCGAACGCATCAACCCGGGCTTCAAGAGCACGAAGGCGCTGTTCGAGAACGAGGACATCGCCGGCATCCAGGCGCTGGCCGTCAAGCAGGCCGACGCCGGGGCGGCCTGCCTCAACGTCAACATCGGTGCGCGCGCGATGACCGACCACGCCTTCCTGGCCAAGGTGATCCGCGCCATCCAGGAAGTCGTCACGCTGCCGCTGTCCTTCGACGTGCCCAACGTCGCGGCGCACGAGCTGTGCCTGGAGGTCTATGACGCGCGCAAGGCCGGCGGCGCACTGCCGATCCTGAACTCGATCACCGAACACCGCTGGGACGCGATGCAGCTCTACCGCCAGCGGCCGTTTCGCGTCATGGTGATGGCCTCCGAGCGGGTCGAGGACGGCATCGCGAAGAACAACAAAACCGCCGAGGACATCTGGGCCACCGCCAAGCGCGCCGCGCTGCGCCTGGGCGACGAGCACGGCATGGCGCTCGACGACATCTTCATCGACCTGTCGGTGTCCGCGGTCATTGCCGACACCGAAGGCCTGGGCCGCGCCACGCTCCAGGCCGTCGAGCTGATCGGCCGTGACCCGCAGCTCAAGGGCATTCACATGATGGGCGGCCTCTCCAACATCGGCCAGCAGTTGCCGGCCAAGGCCGCCGACGGCTCGGACCTGAAGCACCAGCTCGAGAACGCGTTCCTGACGCTGGCGGTGCCGCACGGCTTCGACACGGTGCTGGGCACGCCATGGCGAGGCTACGAACCGCTGCCCGAGGACAACTACGTGCTCAACGCCTATCGCCACTTCCTCGAGCAAAGCGGCAGCAACGCGCTGCGCGCGGTGCGCAAGTTCTACAAGGCCTGAATCCACAAGGACCGAGAACGTGAGCACCTCTTCCCAAGCGGCGCGCCTGGCGCTCGTCGTCGACGGCTGGTTCGACGGCCAAGCGCGCCAGCGCGGCCGCACGACGCTGCAGATCGTCGAGGGCCGGCTCGCCAGCATCGCGCAGGGTGACGGCGGCGCCGAACTCGCCGCGCTGGGCTGGCCCATCGAGCGCGGCGCTTTCCTGATGCCGGGCTTGGTCGACGCGCACGTGCACCTGTTCCTGGACGGCGCGCCCACCGATGCGGCCGTGCGCTCCGCGCACCTGAAGCAAACCGTCGCGCAGCTCACCGAGGCGGCGCGCGCCAGCGCGCGCCAGTCGCTGGCCTGTGGCGTGACGCTGGTGCGCGACGCCGGCGATCGCCACGGCATCAACCATCTCGTGCGCGAGGAGGCGCAGCGCCCGGGCAGCGGCCTGGCGCAGGTACGCTCCAGCGGCGTGGGCATCAAGCGCGCCAAGCGCTACGGCGCCTTCATGGCCACCGACGTCGACGATGCGGCGAGCATCCGCGACTCGGTGCAGCGCCTGGCCGCCGACAACGACGAGATCAAGCTCATCCTCACCGGCATCATCGACTTCGACGCCGGCGCCGTCACCGACGAGCCGCAGTTCGACGCAGCCGCGGCCACGCTGGCCGTGGACGCGGCGCACGCCGCCGGGCGCAAGGTGCTGGCGCACTGCAGCGGCGCCAAGGGTTTGGCGGTGGCCACCGAGGCCGGCGTCGACTCGATCGAACACGGCTTTTTCATGAGCCGCGAGATCCTGGCGCGCATGCGCGAGCGCGACCTGGCCTGGACGCCGACTTTCTGCCCGGTGCACTTCCAGTGGGCCCAGCCGGGCGCCGTGGGCTGGTCGGCCAACACGGTGGGCAACCTGCGGCGCATCCTCGATCACCACGCCCAGATGCTGCGCGTGGCGCATGCGCTGGGCGTGCGGCTGCTCATCGGCACCGACGCCGGCAGCATGGGCGTCGAGCACGGCCGCGCCGTGGCCGACGAGATCGAGCGCTTCGTCGAGGCCGGGCTGCCGCTGGATGCGGTGCTGCACGCGGCCACCGGCGCGCCGCGCGCGCACTTCGGCCAGCCGCAGCGACTGGGCGTGGGCGCTGCCTTCGATGCCGTGCTGCTCGATGCCGACCCGGCACGCGACCTGCAAACCCTTCGGCGACCGGTCCGGGTGTGGCCGGCGCTCCAGGCCGAGGAGGTGCTGGCATGACGGCAGCCCGTCTCGATGGCGCGGCAATCGCGCGTGAACTGCGCGCCGGGTTCGCCGCGCGCGTTCAGCGTCTCGCGGCCGCCGGCATCCGGCCCGGGCTGGCCGTCGTGCTGGTCGGCGACGATCCCGCCTCGCGCGTCTACGTGCGCAACAAGGTGCAGGCCTGCGAGGCCATCGGCATGCTCTCGGACGCCCACGTCCTCGGTGCCGACACGACGGAGGCCGCCGTGCTCGAACGCATCGCTGCGCTCAATGGCGATCCGCGTATCGACGGCGTTCTTGTCCAGCTGCCGCTGCCGGCGCACATCGACGAAGACGCGATCGTCGAGGCCATCGCGACCCACAAGGACGTCGACGGTTTTCACCGCGAGAACGTCGGCGCGCTGTCGCAGGGGCGGCCCGGCTTCGTGCCATGCACGCCGCGCGGCGTCGTCGCGATGCTCGACCACGCAGGCGTCGAGCTGCGCGGCAAGGAAGCCGTCGTCGTCGGGCGCTCCAACATCGTCGGCAAGCCCATGGCGCAGCTGCTGACCGCTCGCGACGCCACGGTGACGCTGTGCCACTCGCGCACCGTCGATTTGGCCGCACACACGCGCCGCGCCGACGTGCTCGTCGTCGCCGCCGGCCGTCCGCTGATGATCGGCGCCGACATGGTCAAGCCGGGTGCGGTCGTGATCGACGTCGGCATCCACCGTGGCAGCGACGGCAAGCTCTGCGGCGACGTCGACTACGACGCCTGCCGCGAAGTGGCGTCGCTGATCTCACCGGTGCCCGGCGGCGTCGGACCGATGACGATCACGATGCTGCTGGCCAACACGCTGGATGCCGCCGAGCGCCGAGCCGCGAGGGGCTGAACGCGATGCGCGCCTTGCGGCTATGGTCGGTGCGGCACGCGCGCGCTCTGCGCCGCGTCTACGAGGGTTTCGCGCGCGTTGCCCCGGTCTTTGCGCCACTGCTGCGGCTGCTGGGGGCGCAGCGCGCCGAGTCGCTGCTGTTCCCGATCGAGCGCGGGGCCAAGGAACTGATGTTCGACTGCCGCTCGTGCGGCCAGTGCGTGCTCTCGGCCACCGGCATGGCGTGCCCGATGAACTGCCCCAAGCAGATGCGCAACGGCCCCTGCGGCGGGGTGCGGCCCGACGGCGGCTGCGAGGTCAAGCCCGACATGCGCTGCGTCTGGGTCGAGGCGACCGAAGGCACGAAGCGCATCGACGGCGTCGCGCGTGCGCGGCCGACGCCGCTGCTGCCGGCCATCGATGTGCGGCGCGCCGGTCGCTCGACCTGGATCGAGGTCGTGCAGGGGCGGCGCGATCCGGCGTTCCAGCCGCCGGTCGGCGCGCGCGCGACGCCGCCGGCGCGGCAGTCGGCGCTCGAACGAGCCTGCCGCGCCGGCGAGTTCGTCGTCACGGTGGAGATCGCGCCGCCCGACTCGGCCGACCCGGCGCCGCTGCTCGAGCGCGCCGCGGTCTTTGCCGGTCTGGTGGATGCGATGAACATCACCGACGGCGCCGGTGGCAACTGCCACATGTCGAGCGCGGCGGCGTCCGCCGTGCTTGCCGCCAAGGGCTTCGAGGCCGTCTACCAGATTGCCTGCCGCGACCGCAACCGCATCGCGATCCAGGGCGACCTGCTCGGCGCGGCGGCGCTGGGCGTGCGCAACGTGCTGTGCCTGACCGGCGACGACGTGAGCCAGGGCGACCACCCGCAGGCCAAGCCCGTGTTCGACCTGGACGCCGTTTCGCTGCTGCACATCGCCCGCGGCATGTGCGACCAGGGCACGTACGCGTCCGGGCGCAAGCTGCAGAACCCGCCGGATCTGTTCATCGGCGCCACGGCCAACCCCTTCGTGCCACCGTTCGTCGATCGCGTCGCCAACCTCGAGAAGAAGATCGTCGCGGGCGCGCGCTTCATCCAGACGCAGTTCTGCTTCGACCTCGCGATGCTCGAGGACTTCATGGCCGAGGTGCGGCGGCGCGGGCTGCACGAGCGCGCGTACCTGATCGTCGGCGTCGGCACGCTCTCCAGCGCCAAGGCGCTGGCGTGGATGGCCGCGCACGTTCCCGGCGTGCATGTGCCCGCCAGCGTGATCGAGCGCATCGCAGGTGCCGCCGACCAGCGGCGCGAGTGCCGGCAGGTCTGCCTCGAGACGATCGCTGCGCTGCGCGGCATCGAGGGCGTTGCCGGCGTGCACGTCATGGGGCACCGCAACGAGGAGCTGCTGGCCGACGTCATCCGCACGGCGTTCCCCGAGCGGACCCGCGCCGCTTCCGGCCAGACAGATCGAGGCTTCGGGTCTCGAAGGATCCTTTCCCACCCCTTCCAAGGTCGCTCATTGGGGCAGTGATGGAAGCTTTGTTGCAAGTGAGAGTAGCGGCCAAGCGGCCAGTGGCCGAAGACATCGTGGCCTACGAATTCTCGGCACTCGACGGTTTGGAGCTGCCTGCCTTCGAGGCCGGCGCGCATATCGATGTGCACGTGCCCGGCGGTCCGGTGCGTCAGTACTCGCTGCATCGGCTGCTCGACGCTTCGCAGCGCTACCACATCGCCGTGCTTCGTGATCCGCAGTCGCGCGGTGGCTCGGTACGCTTGATCGACACGGTGCACGAGGGCGACGTATTGTCGGTATCGGCCCCACGCAACCATTTCAAGCTGCACCAGGGACCCGCTCACACCCTGCTGTTCGCGGGTGGCATCGGCATTACGCCCATCCTGTGCATGGCCGAGCAACTGACGCGCGAGGGTCGCCAGTTCGAGTTGCACTACTGTGGTCGCACCCCAGCGCGCATGGCCTTTCTCGACCGAGTGCGCGCCGCACCGTTGCTTGACCGTGTTCGGGTGCATGTCGATGACGATGCACCTGAGCAGCGACTCGACGCGAGGGACGCCATCGGCGCGCCGGCGGACGATCGCCACCTCTACGTGTGCGGGCCCACAGGCTTCATGGACCACGTGCTTGCGGCCGCGCGCGAACTCGGCTGGCCCGAGGCTCAGCTGCACCGCGAGGACTTTGCCGCTGCGCCGATCGACCACGCGGCGGATGGTCCGTTCGTGCTTGAGTTGCACCGGTCGGGCCGATCCATCCCGGTGGCCGCCAGTCAAACGGCCGCGCAGGCGCTGATCGCGGCCGGCGTGCAGTTGCCGCTGTCCTGCGAGGCGGGCGTGTGCGGCACCTGCAAGACCCGTGTGCTCGAAGGCGAGGTCGACCACCGCGATCTCTACCTCACCGAGGACGAGCGAAGCGACCACTTCACACCATGTTGCTCCCGAGCCCGGACGCCGCGTCTGGTGCTTGATCTTTGACCCGCTTGACGTTCTCACCCCCCAGCACCACCAACGTGTTGCCGAGATCACACGAATCCGTCCCGGCGCATCGACGTCGGCGATCGGTCCGCCCCCCAACGCTGCGGCTCTGCCGGCTTGGGATGCTCACCCATCCTCAACCCTTGTTCTTGCAGGAGATTCCATGACAACCTCGCGTCGGGCCGACGATTCTTCCGGTATCGCCACGCCTCAAACCCCGTTGATCCGTAATGCCTGGTACGTTGCGGCACTGTCCGCCGAGGTGTCACAGACACCGATACGACGCGCCCTGCTCAATCACGACGTGGTGCTGTATCGCACCGAAGCCGGAACGCCCGTGGCGCAACAAAATCGCTGTCCGCACCGCGGCATGCCGATGCACTTGGGGACGGTGAAGGGCGACCGCATTGTCTGCAGCTACCACGGGCTCGAATTCGACAGCGGTGGTCGATGCACCCTCATGCCGGCATCAGACTCGCAGCCACCAGCGGCAATGCGCCTTCAGTGCTACCCCGTCGTCGAGACCGGGCCGTTGGTCTGGATCTGGATGGGAGATCCGTCCCTGGCCGATCCAAAGGCTATCCCGGACACCGGCTGGTTTCAGGATTCGCAGTGGGACTTCGTGCATGGCGCCTTCTATGACATGAAGTCCAGCTACGTCCGCATGCACGAGAATCTTTCGGACCTATCGCACTTTCCGTTCCTTCACGGCCTGCACGGGCTCGGCACGCTGGAATACGCCAAGCGCAAGATCCACATGGAATCCGGCGATGACAGCCTGTCGTTTTGGTGGGAGTTCGAGATCCCAGAGGTGACCGAGCTGCGGCTCAAGCATCTCGGCATTCTTGGCCGGCGGGTCCATCGGCGCGACGAAGACGAGGTGCTGCCAGGTGTTCGGGCAGGCACCAGTCACTTCAAGGTGCTCGACGCCAAACCGGGCGAACGGGCTGACTTCGCCTCGCGTCTCTACCACATGCTCACCCCTGCCACTCAATCCACGTGCCACTACTTTTGGGCCACCGGCTTCGATGTTCCGTATCCGGCAGGAACCAAGCCAATGATGATCGAGAAGATCCGGTCGGTCTTCCAGGAGGACATCGTCGCCTGCGAAGGCATCGAGGCCTTGGCCTGGGAAGATCGACCGGACTATCGATTCACCCTCATGCCACTGGACTGGACCGTCGTCCAGACCGGGCGGTATCTCCACCGGCTCGCCATGCGAGAGCAGCAGGCGCAGGCGCAGAAGGCGGGGGATGCCAATGTCTGAGCAGAACAGCCAAGCGATGACCACCCTGCCAAGGGGAAGCCGCAAGCCGATACCTCGGTGCATCGTCGTCTTCGGCGCATCCGGCCACATCGGCAGGCCGCTCGCCGAGCACCTTCGCTACAAGGCGCCCGACGTCAAGCTCCGCCTGGTCAGCAGCGACGCGGTGAAGCGAGCCGACTTGCAGCAGGCCTTTCCCCAGGCCGAGTGCGTGAAGGCCGACCTGCTCGATGCGGCGTCGCTCGAACCAGCATTGGCCGGCGCGGAGGGCGTCTTCATCGTTACGCCGGCCCCGTTCGACGAGGCCACGGCGATGAAGAATTTCATCGAGGTCGCCCGGCGCGTCGCGCGGCCGGTGCATGTGGTGCGCATCGTCGGTTTCGAGCCGGAATCCTCGCCCCGGCGGGTGCCGGAGACGTTGCGGCGCTATGGCGGTACCGCTCAGCAGCACTATGTCGCCAAGCGGCTGCTCGACGAGAGCGACCTGCCGGTGACGTACCTGAACATCGGCGCCACGTACATGGACAATCTCCTGCTGGCCGCGCCGACGATCCGCGCCAAAGGCATGCTGATCTGGCCGCAACGGGTCATTCCCTTCCTGGACCCGCGCGACCTGGGCGAGATCGGCGCGAACCTGCTGCTGTCGCCCGATGAGCGCCACCTCCATCAGTTCCTGACCCTCAACAACGGGCAGGATCTGTTGTCGGTTGAAGAGGTCGCACAGATGCTGAGCGATGTTCTGAAGGTGGAGATCGGGCGTGATCCCAGCCGGCAGGGCTTCATCGACGCCTACGGCGCGCAGCTGGCGCGCCGCCGCGGCCGCCCCGACGCAGCGGCCCAGACCTTGGATTTTCTGGAGTACGAGCAGGGGAATTCGGCGTTTCAGTCGCTGAACGATGCTGCCGAACGCATCCTCGGCCGCAAGCCAACCTCGCTGAGGTCGTGGTTGATGGAGCATCGCGCGAAGTTCCTACCATAGCAGAGCTCGCATCCCGATGCATAGCTTGTGGAACAACGGCGAAGTCGTCCCGTTGCTGCAAGCGGACCCTGAGCTCGACGCCGTCACGCCGCCCGAAGTGGATGCTGACGGTGTCCTCCCCTCGCTGCCTCTCCTTGATGCTGACGCCGGTAGGCCGAGGGCGACAGGCCGGTCCACTGCTGGAAGGCGCGCGCGAAGCTCTTCTCGCTGGCGAACGAGGCCTGTCCTGCGATCTGCTTGATCGAGCGCGACGTGCGCAGCAGCAGGTCGATGGCGAGGTCTCGTCGCGCCAGGTTGCGAAGCGCCTGCAGCGAGGTGCCTTCCTCCCGCAAGTGCCGGTGGAGCGTGCGCTTGGACATGTGCAAGGAATCGGCCAGGGACTCCGCCGACGCGTGGGCGAGAACTCGCTCTCGGACGCGCTGCACGAGCAGGCGGTCGCGGCGGTAAGGCAGCACCGTCAGCACCAGCGCGCGCGTGAGCATGGAACGCAGCGCTAACTCGTCCCGGCGCAACGGCAGCGCCAGGTACTGCGAGTCGAAACTGAGGCAAGTCGATGGCGCGCCGAAGTGCACGGGCCCGGGAAACATCAATCCGTAGGCACTGGCATGCGGCGGCGCGGCGTGGGCAAAGCTCACGCTTCGCACAGCGATGCGCGAATCGATCGCCCAACAGGCGTAGCCGTGCACGTAACGCAGCAGCGTCAGCAGGCAGAACTCGCGTAAGCGCAAGTCGATCGGTTCGATCTCCTCGATCACGATATCGGCGCGGTCCGCGCCGACGCGCAGGCTCAGTTCGACGTCGTCGACCAGCGCGCCGTGATGTCGGCACCAGCGCTTGAGTGCCACGCCCAGGTTGGGCGACGTGACGGACGCGCGGCACAGCAGTCCGTAGCTGCCCCACGGCAAGCGGCGCCTGAACCAACCGAGCGCCTCGTCGTCGAGTTCGCGCATGGCATGGCCGGAGAAGATTTCCATCTGTAGCGCCGTGATGCATGCGTCCTCGCGCCGCAGATCGCGCGCCCCGATGCCGGCCTCGCGCAGGGCCTGCGCGGGGTCGACGCCGTATTTCCCGTAGGCCACCAACATGGCACGCACGAAGGCCATCGGCGTCGCCGCGCGAGGTGGCGGCTTGCCGGCGAGGGTCATCCCGCAGGTGGCACGCTTTGCGACTGCTTTGGCACCTTTCATTCGATGTGACTTTCTACGCTGGAGGTCTCGAACAGGAGACGCGCATGACCCATCTTCCCGGACTGAACCTCGAGTTCGACGAGACCCTCGACATGCTGCGCGACACGGTACAGGATTTCGCCAGCCGCGAAATAGCGCCGCGCGCCGCGCAGATCGACCACGACAACCTGTTCCCGGCCGACCTGTGGAAGAAGCTTGGTGCCCTGGGGCTGCACGGCATGACGGTCAGCGAGGAGTACGGCGGCAACGCATTGGGCTACCTGGCCCACATTGTGGCCATGGAGGAGGTCTCGCGCGCGTCGGCGTCGGTGGGCCTGTCCTACGGCGCGCACTCCAACCTGTGCATCAATCAGTTGCACCGCAATGGCACGGCGGCTCAAAAGCTGCGCTATCTGCCCAAGCTGGTGTCGGGCGACCATGTGGGTGCGCTGGCCATGAGCGAACCGAACGCCGGCTCCGACGTCGTGAGCATGAAGCTGCGGGCCGACAAGCGCGGCGACCGCTACGTGCTCAACGGCTCGAAGATGTGGATCACCAACGGTGGTGACGCAAACACGCTGATCGTCTACGCCAAGACCGACCTCGAAGCCGGGCCGCGCGGCATCACCGCCTTCATTCTCGAGAACGGCTTCAAGGGGCTGTCGTTCGGCACCAAGCTCGACAAGCTGGGCATGCGCGGTTCGAACACCTACCCGGTCTTCTTCGAGGACTGCGAGGTGCCGGAGGAGAACGTGCTCGGCGGCGTCGCAAACGTCGGCCAGGGCGTCAGGGTGCTGATGAGTGGGCTGGACTACGAGCGCGCCGTATTGTCCGGCGGCCCGCTGGGCATCATGGCCGCATGCATGGACGTCGTGCTGCCCTACGTGCACGATCGCCGGCAGTTCGGCCAGAGCATCGGTGAGTTTCAGCTCATGCAGGGAAAGCTGGCCGACATGTACACCACCTGGCAAGCCTGCCGCGCCTATGTCTACGCGGTGGGCCGGGCCTGCGATCGCACCGATCACGCTCGAACGCTGCGCAAGGATGCGGCCGGGGCCATTCTCTACAGCGCAGAGAAGGCGACGTGGATGGCCGGCGAGGCGATCCAGGCGCTGGGCGGCGCGGGCTACACGAACGAATACCCGACCGGCCGACTCTGGCGCGACGCCAAGCTCTACGAGATCGGCGCCGGAACGAGCGAAATCCGCCGCATGCTGATCGGCCGCGAGCTCTTCAGCGAGACGATGTGATCATGCAGGCAATCCAGTCTCAGCTGAAGACGCGCTCGGACGAGTTCCTGGCGAATGCCCAGCGCATGAAGTCGCTCGTCGACGACCTGCGCATCCAGGTTGCGCAGGCCGCGCTCGGCGGCGATGAGGTGGCGCGTGCCAAGCACACGGCGCGCGGCAAGCTCTTGCCGCGCGAGCGGGTGCAGCAACTGCTCGATCCCGGCACGCCCTTCCTAGAGATCGGGCAGCTCGCTGCACATGGACTGTATGGCGGTGCGGCGCCGGCGGCCGGCGTGATCGTCGGCATCGGCCGCGTGCAGGGCCAGGAGGTGATGGTCGTTGCGAACGACGCGACGGTCAAAGGCGGTAGCTACTACCCGATGACGGTGAAGAAGCACCTGCGGGCGCAGGAGATCGCCGAGCAGAATCACCTGCCGTGCGTCTACCTCGTCGATTCAGGCGGTGCCAACCTGCCGACCCAGGACGAGGTGTTCCCTGACCGCGATCACTTCGGTCGCATCTTCTTCAACCAGGCCAACATGTCCGCCAAGGGCATCCCGCAGGTGGCCGTGGTGATGGGCTCCTGCACCGCCGGTGGCGCCTACGTGCCGGCGATGAGCGACGAAGCCGTCATCGTGAAGAACCAGGGCACCATCTTTCTCGGTGGCCCGCCGCTGGTGAAGGCAGCAACCGGCGAGGTGGTCAGCGCCGAGGATCTCGGTGGCGGCGATGTGCACACGCGCATCTCGGGCGTGGCCGATCACCTAGCCGAGAACGACAGCCACGCGCTCTTCCTCGCGCGGCGCATCGTCGCGAGCTTCAATCGCCGCAAGCCTCAGACCGTGACGCTGGAAGCGCCGGAGGAGCCGCTGTACGACCCGGCCGAGCTCTACGGCGTGATCCCGGCCGACACGCGCAAACCCTATGACGTGCGTGAGGTCGTCGCACGGCTGGTCGACGGCTCCCGTTTCGACGAGTTCAAGGCCCGCTACGGCACGACGCTGGTGACGGGCTTCGCGCGGCTGTACGGCATGCCGCTGGGCATCGTCGCCAACAACGGCATCCTGTTCGGGGAGTCCGCGCAGAAGGGGGCGCACTTCATCGAGCTGTGTGCGCAACGCGGTGTGCCGCTCGTCTTTCTGCAGAACATCACCGGCTTCATGGTCGGCCGAAAGTACGAGAACGCCGGCATCGCGAAGGACGGCGCCAAGATGGTGACCGCGGTGGCCACAGCGCAGGTCCCCAAGCTGACGATGGTGATCGGCGGCAGCTTCGGCGCGGGCAACTACGGCATGTGCGGGCGTGCCTACGCGCCGCGCTTCCTGTGGATGTGGCCGAACGCACGCATCAGCGTGATGGGCGGCGAGCAGGCCGCGAGCGTGTTGGCCAACGTCAGGCGCGACGGCATCGAGGCCAAGGGCGGCGCATGGCCGGCAGAGGAGGAAGAGGCGTTCAGGGCGCCGATCCGGCAACAGTACGAAGAGCAGGGCCATCCGTACTATGCGACCGCGCGGCTGTGGGACGACGGCGTCATCGACCCGGCCCAGGCTCGCCGCACGCTGGGGCTGTCGCTCGCGGCCGCGCTGAATGCGCCGATCGTGCCGACAAAGTTCGGCGTCTTCCGGATGTGAGGCCGGGCATGCCCACCTGCATCGACATCGGACACCGCGGCGCGGTCGCCTGGCTGTGGATGAACCGCGCCGATGTGCACAACGCCTTCGACGAGATCTTGATCGCCGAGCTGACCAGCACGCTGCAGGCACTGGACAGCAGCGACGCGGTGCGCGTCATCGTGCTGGCCGGCCGCGGCAAGAGCTTTTCGGCCGGCGCCGACTTGAACTGGATGCGGCGCCAGGGGGCGGCCTCGACCGAGGACAACCTGGCCGACGCGCGCAAGCTCGCCGAACTGTTCCGCGTCCTGTCCGCCTGCGCCAAGCCGACGATTGCCCGCGTCCAGGGGGCGGCGTTGGGTGGCGGCATGGGGCTCGCATCGGCTTGCGACATCTGCGTGGCGTCCAGTGCAGCGGTGTTTGCCACGTCGGAGGTCCGGCTGGGCATCGTGCCGGCGGCGATCAGTCCGTACGTCGTGCGGGCCATCGGTGAGCGCCAGGCCTACCGGTACTTCCAGACGGCAGAGCGCATCACCGCGGCGCGCGCCCGCGACATCGGCCTCGTGCACGAAGTGGCCGAGCCCGAGGCGCTGGATGTCGCTGTGCAAGCCGTCGTCGATGCGCTGCTGGCCGGCGGGCCGAAGGCGCAGGCGGCGTCGACCGCGCTGATCCGCGCCGTCGCCAACCGACCGGTGACTGCCGAACTGATCGAAGACACCGCGCGCCGCATTGCAGAGTTGCGCGCCACGCCGGAGGCCAAGGAAGGCCTGTCCGCCTTCCTCGAGAAGCGCTCCCCAGCCTGGAAGAAGGACTGAACGCCATGTTCTCCAAGATCCTGATCGCCAATCGCGGCGAGATCGCCTGCCGCGTCATCAAGACCGCGCGCCGCATGGGCATTGCCACCGTGGCGGTGTATTCCGAGGCGGATGCGAACGCGCGCCACGTGCGCCTGGCCGACGAAGCCGTGCTGATCGGACCGGCCGCCGCGCGCGAGAGCTATCTCGTGGCCGAGCGCATCCTCGAGGTGGCCAAGGCCACGGGCGCCCAGGCCATCCACCCGGGCTACGGATTCCTCTCGGAGAACGAAGACTTCGCCGAGGCCTGTGAACGTGCCGGCGTCGTCTTCATCGGACCGCCCGCCTCGGCGATCCGGGCGATGGGCTTGAAGTCGGCGTCCAAGGCGCTGATGGAGAAGGCCGGCGTGCCCTTGACGCCCGGCTACCACGGTGACAACCAGGATCCGGCGTTCCTCGCCGAGCGGGCCGGCGCGATTGGCTACCCCGTGCTCATCAAGGCGAGCGCGGGCGGTGGCGGCAAGGGCATGCGGCGCGTCGACGATCCGGCGGAGTTCGAGGCTGCGTTGGCGTCGTGCAAGCGCGAGGCGCTCAACGCCTTTGGCGACGACGACGTGCTGGTCGAGAAGTACATTCTGCAGCCGCGCCACATCGAAATCCAGGTCTTCGGTGACCGCCACGGCCACTGCGTGCACCTGTTCGAGCGCGACTGCTCGGTGCAGCGGCGCCATCAGAAGGTGCTGGAAGAAGCGCCGGCTCCGGGCATGACGCCCGAGCGCCGCGCGGCCATGGGGCGGGCGGCGGTCGATGCCGCCAAGGCGGTGGGCTACGTCGGTGCCGGCACGGTGGAGTTCATCGCCACGCAGGACGGCAACTTCTACTTCATGGAGATGAACACCCGGCTGCAGGTCGAGCATCCGGTGACCGAAATGATCACCGGTCTGGACCTGGTGGAGTGGCAGTTGCGAGTGGCGGCAGGCGAGGCGCTGCCTCTGGCGCAGGAGCAACTCGAGATCAACGGTCATGCGCTTGAGGCGCGCATCTACGCCGAGGATCCGGACCGCGAATTCCTGCCCTCGACGGGCAGGCTGGTGCACCTGTCCACGCCGCCCGAGTCGGAGTTCGTGCGGGTGGACACCGGCGTCGAACAGAACGATCAGATCACGCCGCACTACGACCCGATGATCGCCAAGTTGATCGTCTGGGGTGCCGATCGCCGGCAGGCGCTCGCCCGCATGCGGCAGGCGCTCGCGCAGTACCGGGTCGTGGGCGTAGCGAACAACGTCGGCTTTCTGATTCGGCTTGTGAGCGTGCCGTCCTTCGCCGACGCCCGCCTGGACACCGGCCTGATCGAGCGCGAGCAAGCGCTGCTGTTCCCGCCGCCGGGTGAGGTGCCGGTCGACGTCTGGCTGCTCGCGGCGCTGGCCGAGTCGCTGCGTGAGCAACGCCTGGCCGAAAAGAGCGCTGCGGCGTTGGCGGGTTGGCAGTCGCCTTTCGCGGCGCTGGATGGCTGGCGGTTGAACGGCAGCGCCGAGCGCCGGCTGGCCTTTCGTCTGGACGACGCGTTGCAAGAGGTCGGCATCGAGGTTGTGCCGGGAGGGTATCGCTTGACTGCGTGCGGGCAGCAGATCGTCGCGCGCGGCACGCTCGCGGCCGACAGCGAACTGCAAGCGCAGCTCGGCGAGCGGCGTGTGCGCGCCGCCGTCGTAGCGAGCAGCGAACGGCGCCACGTGTTCTTCGAGGGCCGCAGTTGGCCTCTGTCGCTGCTCGACACGCTGCACACCGGCGGTGAAGGCGTGGACGTCACCGGAGGGCTGCGCGCACCCATGCCGGGCAAAGTAGTCGCGCTGGCGGTCTCACCCGGTACCACGGTTGAGAAGGGTGCAGCGCTGCTCGTCCTCGAGGCCATGAAGATGGAGCACACGATCAGCGCGCCGCGCAAGGGCGTCGTCAAAGCCTTCCGTTGCGCGCCGGGTGACCAGGTGGCTGACGGCGCGGAACTGCTGGACTTCGAAGAGGCCGAGTGATGGAGCGGGTTCGCATCGTCGAAGTCGGACCGCGCGATGGCCTGCAGAACGAGCCGCAGATCGTTCCGACCTCGGTCAAGCTCGAGTTGATCGAACGGCTGGCTTCGGCCGGTCTGCGCGATATCGAGGTCACATCGTTCGTGTCGCCCAAGTGGGTTCCACAGATGGCCGACCAGACCGAGGTTGTGCGTGGCTTGGTGCGACGGCCGGGCGTCAACTTCGCAGTGCTGACGCCGAACCAGAAGGGCTTCGAGGCGGCGATGGCCGCAGGAGCGAAGGAGGTGGCCGTGTTCGCGGCCGCCTCCGAGGGTTTCTCCAGGAAGAATATCAACTGCTCGATCGACGAGTCGCTCGACCGGTTCGTGCCATTGATGGAGGCTGCCGCGCGACTTGGCGTGAGGGTGAGGGGCTATGTGTCCTGCGTCGTGTCCTGTCCGTACGACGGCATTACCTCACCGAGTGCCGTGGCGCACGTCGCGAAGCGCTTGCACGAGATGGGCTGCTACGAGGTGTCGCTGGGCGACACGACGGGCGCAGGCACCCCCGCCGATGTGTTGCGTCTGCTCGAAAGCGTGGCGGCAGTGGTGCCCGTGGAACGGATCGCCGGGCACTTTCACGACACGTACGGGATGGCGGTTGCCAACGCCCATGCGTCATACCAGTTCGGCCTTCGGGTGTTCGACAGCTCGGTCGGTGGATTGGGGGGCTGCCCTTATGCCAAGGGCGCGACAGGCAACGTCGCTACCGAGGATCTGCTGTACCTGTTTCAAGGCCTGGGCGTGAGCACCGGTGTGGATCTCGATGCGCTCGCGGCGTGCGGCGCATGGATCTCGGAGCAGCTCGGACGCGCCAACGGCTCGCATGTCGGCCAGGCGCTGCAGGCGCGACGAGGCTGAGGCCTCGGATCCCATGCAAGTCATCCGCACGATTGCCGAAGTGCACCACACCTTGGCGCGGCAGAGCAGGACCGTCTTCGTGCCCACCATGGGCGACCTTCACGAAGGGCATTTGGCGCTGGTGCGCGAGGCCAAGCGCTGGGGCGGTCCGGTGGTGGCGAGCGATTTGTCAACCGTCTGCAGTTCCTGCCGCATGAGGACTTCGACCGCTACCCGCGCACCCTGGCTCGCGATGCTGAGTTGCTCGCCGGCGCAGGCTGCAACTTCGTCTTCGCGCCCGATGAGGCCGAGTTCTATCCCGAGGCTCAGATCTACGAGGTCATGCCGCCCGCAGCGTTGGCCGATATCCTCAAGGGTGAGTTTCGGCCTGGCTTCTTCACAACCGTGTGTACCGTGGTGCTGAAGCTTCTCCAGTGGGTGCAGCCTGCGGTGGCGGTGTTCGGTCAGAAGGACCACCAGCAGCTCAAGGTCATCGCCGCGATGGCGCGCCAGTTCGCGCTGCCGGTGGAGGTGGTGAGTGCGCCCACGGTGCGGGCCGACGACGGCCTTGCGCTGTCGTCGCGCAACGGCTACCTGGATGAGGCGGAGCCCGTCGAAGCGGTGGCGCTGCGGAAAGCGCTGAGTGCCCTGGCAGACCGTGCACGCGATGCGGGAGCCACCCTGGCCGCGTTGGAGCGTGAAGCCGTGGACGCGCTGACCATGCGTGGCTGGTTGCCCGAGTCCCTGACCGTACGGCGCCGCAGCGACCTGCTGCGGCCGACCGAAGAACAGCGCCCGGATATCGAACCCCTGGTCGCCCTGGGTGGGCTGCATGCGGGGCGGACGGCTATAACCGTCGTCTCCCCAAGGGCTCCGCGTGGAGCAAGTACAGCGGCTTATCGGTCGGCCCGCGTCGGACTCTCGGGAGTCTCGGGCAGCTCGAAGCGTGCATGCGGCAGCGGCTGGCGCGCTGCGACGATGCGCTGCACGTAGCAAGGCCGGGATGCGCAAAGGCCGTCCGTGCCGCCGCCTTCGAAGTCACCGATGAAGCCGTCCTCGAAGGCGATGATGCGCAGCCCGGCGCACGCCTGCAGCAGCTCGCCGGGCTGCAGCAGGAAGTCCGCGCACGCCGGGCGCCCTATCGTCTGCTGGCCGTCGGCGAAGGTCTCGTAGACGAGCATTCCGCCTTCGGCAAGGCTGTCGACGAGCGTGGGCAGCAGCGGCCGCCACAGGTAATGGGTGACGAGCACGGCGTCGAAGCGCCGGCCGGGAAAGGGCCAGGGCCCTTGCTCGAGGTCGGCGACGACGATCTCGACGCGCTCACCCAGCGCCGACAGCGGCGCCAGCGCCTGGGCGTCACGGTCGACGCCGGTGACGACGTAGCCCTCATCGACCAGCCAGCGCAGATTGCGGCCGCGGCCGCAGGCGACATCCAGCACGCGCGCGCCCGGCCGCAGCAGGTGGCGCCAGCGCTGCAGCCAGCGGGAAGGCGCCGCGGCGGACGGCTGTTCGCTCAGAAACATGCCCATACCCGCGCGGCGAGGTCGACCGCCAGTTCCGGCTCGAGATAGGCGGCGAACACCGCCGCCAGCGCCAGCACCACGAGTGCCCAGCGCAGCGCATGGCGCCAGGCGGATCTCATGCCGCTTGCGCCGCGACGCGAGCGATCGGCGCCTCGTTCACGCGCAGGTTGGCCAGCGCCGCCATCACGCCCAGCAGCACGGCGAGCCACCAGACGATGGCGTAGCTTCCGCTCACGTCGTACAGCCAGCCACCGAGCCATACGCCGGCGAAACTGCCGACCTGGTGGCTGAGGAAGACGAAGCCGCCGAGCATCGACATGTACTGCACGCCGAAGACCTGCGCCACGATGGCGTTCGTCGGCGGTACGGTGGAAAGCCACAGCAGGCCGATCACCGCCGAGAACAGGTAGACGCTCCAGGGTGTGAGCGGCGCCAGCACGAAGACGGTGATGGCCACGCCGCGCAGCAGGTAGATCGCGGCCAGGATGTGGCGCTTGGCCAGGCGCTGGCCGAGCGAGCCCGCGGCGTAGGTGCCGAAGACGTTGAAGAGGCCGATGAGCGCCAGCGACGCCGTCGCCACATCGGGCGAGAGGCCGTGGTCCTTCAGGTAGCTGGGCATGTGCACGCCGATGAAGACGACCTGGAAGCCGCACACGAAGTAGCCCGCCGTCAGCCAGCGAAAGCTCGGCGAGCCGAAGGCCTCGCGCAGCGCCGCGCGCACGCTCTGGCCGGGGACGCCGGAGGGCGCGGCCAGGGCCGGTTCGCGCAGGCCCAGCGCCAGCGGCGCGATCGCCAGCGCGCTGCAGCCGAGCACGATGAGCGCGGTCTGCCAGCCCAGGCTGCCGATGAGCCCGTTCTCCACCGGTACCATGAGGAACTGGCCGAAGGAGCCTGCCGCGGCGGTGACGCCCATGGCCCAGGAGCGCTTCTCGGCGGCCACGTTGCGCGCGATGACGCCGTAGACGATGGCGTAGGTCGTTCCGGCCTGCGCCATGCCCAGCAGCACGCCGGCGCTGCCGGCCAGGCCCGCGCCGCTGCTGGCCAGCGCCATCAGCACGAGGCCGCCGGCGTAGAGCAGCGCGCCGACGATGAGCACGCGCCAGGCGCCGAAGCGGTCGCCCCAGACCCCGGCCAGCGGTCCGGCCAAACCCCAGACCAGGTTCTGCAGCGCGAGCGCGAAGGCGAAGGTCTCGCGCGACCAGCCGCGATCCATGGTCATGGGCTGCAGGAAGAGGCCGAAGCCGTGCCGTATGCCCATGGAGAGCGTGACGATCATCGCGCCGCAGAACAGCACCTGTGACATCGACAGGCGTGGCTGGCCCAAAGAGGGATTCATGCGGCGATTCTCCGAAAAATCGATGCAAGTCGGCTGCGCAGGCCTCACTACAGTGAGTGCCACGGAAGGAGCAGGCGATGAAGGTGCTGGTGCTGGGCGGCGGGGTGATCGGGGTGGCGAGCGCGTACTACCTGGCGCGTGCCGGGCACGAGGTGGAAGTCGTCGACCGCCAGCCCGGAGCGGCGCTCGAGACGAGCCATGCCAACGCCGGTGAAGTATCGCCGGGTTACTCCGCACCCTGGGCGGGTCCGGGCATTCCGCTGAAGGCGATCAAGTGGATGCTGATGAAGCACAGCCCGCTCGTCGTGCGGCCGCAACTGGACCCGGCGCAGTGGCGCTTCATGCTGGCCATGCTCGCCAACTGCACCGAGCGCGCCTACGCGCTCAACAAGAGCCGCATGGTGCCGATCGCCGAGTACAGCCGCGACTGCATGAAGGCGCTGCGCGCGGAGACCGGCATCGCCTACGACGAGCGCGCGCAGGGCACGCTGCAGCTCTTTCGCACGCAGGCGCAGCTCGACGGCGTCGCCAAGGACATCGAGATCCTGCGGCAATACGGCGTCCCCTTCGAACTGCTGGACCGCAAGGGCTTTTGCCGCGTCGAGCCGGCGCTGCGGCTGACGCAGCAGAAGTTCGTCGGCGCGCTGCGCCTGCCCGGGGACGAGACGGGCGACTGCTTCGTCTTCACGAAGCGCCTGGTCGAGATGGCCGAGCAGCACGGCGTGCGCTTTCGCTGGCAGACCGCGATCGACGGCCTTCGGGCCGATGGCGCACGCATTGCCGCGGTGCGCACGGCTGCGGGCGAACTGCGCGCCGACGCCGTGGTGCTGGCGCTGGGCAGCTATTCGACCTTCCTGCTGGCGCCGCTGGGAATCCGCCTTCCCGTCTATCCGGTGAAGGGCTATTCGATCACGGTGCCGATCACCGACCCCGCGGGCGCACCCGAGTCGACCATCATGGACGAGACGCACAAGGTCGCGGTGACGCGCCTGGGTGACCGCATCCGCGTCGGCGGCACCGCCGAATTGGCCGGCTTCGACACCGCGCTGCGGGACTCGCGCCGGCGCACCCTCGAGCATGTGGTCACCGACCTGTTCCCGCGCGGCGGCGACGTCGCCAAGGCGACGTTCTGGACCGGCCTGCGACCGATGACCCCCGACGGCACGCCCATCGTCGGCCCGACGCCCTTCGCGAACCTGTACCTGGGCACCGGGCACGGTACGCTGGGCTGGACGATGGCCGCGGGCACCGGTCGCGTGCTCGCGGATGTCATCTCCGGCCGCGAGCCCGAAATCCCGCTCGACGGCCTGACGATGGCGCGCTACCCGCGCGCATGGCGCGGGAGGTGGGCTGGCGCTCAGCCGGCCAGGCCTTCGGCCTTGAGCGTGGCCTGAACCGCCGGGCGCGCCGCGACGCGCGCGCGGTAGGCGACGAGATTCCTGTATCCCGACAGGTCGACGCCGACATACTGGCCCCAGTTGGTGACCGTGAAGAGGTAGCCGTCGGCGACGGTGAAGTCGTCGCCCATCAGGTACTGCTTGCCGGCAAGCTGCGAATCCACCCACTCGAGCCGCTTGGCGATCTGCGCCTTCGCCATGTCCTTGTAGGCCTCGGGCGTGGCGGGGTTGAAGAGCGGGCCGAAGTTCTTGTGCAGCTCGGTGCCGATGAAGGTCAGCCAGCTCATGAGCTTGTAGCGCTCGATCGTGCCGTTTGGCGGCGCGAGCTTCTTGGCCGGCACCTGGTCGGCGATGTACTGCACGATCGCCGGCCCTTCGGTCAGCCGCGTGCCGTCGTCCAGCTCCAGCAGCGGCACGTAGCCCAGCGGGTTGATGCTGTAGTAGTCGGTGCCGTCGGGCAGCTTGTGCGTCTTCGTCGGCGCGGCGATGGCCTGGAACGACAGGCCCGCCTCATGCAGCGCGATGTGCGGCGACAGCGAGCACGCGCCGGGGCTGTAGTAGAGCTTCATTCTTCCTCCGGGAAACGATTGGGGGACGGCGACGATAGCGCCGGTGCGACACCGTTGCCGGCGCGATGGGCAATGCGCCAGCGCGGCGCTGCCTAGAATCCGCAGCCCTATGGCGACCCGACAAGGCACCTACGCCGAATCCTCCATCCGCGTGCTCAAGGGCCTCGAGCCCGTGAAGCAGCGGCCGGGCATGTACACGCGCACCGACAACCCGCTGCACATCGTGCAGGAGGTGGTCGACAACGCCGCCGACGAGGCGCTGGCCGGCGTGTGCAAGCGCATCGCCGTCACGCTGCACGGCGACGGTTCGGTCAGCGTCGAGGACGACGGCCGGGGCATTCCCTTCGGGCTGCACCCCGAGGAGGGGCTGCCGGTGGTCGAGATCGTCTTCACGCGCCTGCACGCCGGCGGCAAGTTCGACAAGGGAAAGGACGGCGCCTACAGCTTCAGCGGCGGGCTGCACGGCGTCGGCGTGAGCGTGACGAATGCGCTCGCGCGGCGGCTGCACGTGAGCGTCTGGCGCGACGGCCAGGCCGCTGAGATCGGCTTCGCCGACGGCGAGGTGGCGCAGCCGCTCGCCGCGCGCAAGGCCGGCGCCGGCGAGCCGCGGCACGGCACGCGCGTGCGGGTCTGGCCGGACCCGAAGTACTTCGACAGCGCCGAGCTGCCGCGCCAGGAGCTGGTGCACCTGCTGCGCAGCAAGGCGGTGCTGCTGCCTGGGGTGACGGTGGCGCTCACGCTCGAGAAGAGTGGCGAGACGCAGCAGTGGCAATACAAGGGCGGGCTCAAGGACTACCTGCTGCAGACGCTGCCGGCGGACCCCATGCTCCCGGCCTTCGAGGGCGAGCAGTACGCCGACGCCGGCGAGACCGAGAACTTCGCCGAAGGCGAGGGCGCGGCCTGGTGCGTGGCCTTCACCGACGAGGGCGCGCTGCTGCGCGAGAGCTACGTCAACCTCATCCCGACGGTGGCCGGCGGCACGCACGAGAGCGGCCTCAAGGACGGCCTCTTCGCCGCCGTGAAGGGCTTCATCGAACTGCACGCGCTGCTGCCCAAGGGCGTGAAGCTGATGCCCGAGGACGTGTTCTCGCGCGCGAGCTTCGTGCTCAGTGCCAAGGTGCTGGACCCGCAGTTCCAGGGCCAGATCAAGGAGCGGCTGAACAGCCGCGACGCGCTGCGCCTGGTCTCGGCCTACGTCAGGCCCGCGCTCGAGCTCTGGCTGAATCAGCACGTCGAGTGGGGCAGGAAGCTCGCCGAGCTCGTCATCCGCCAGGCGCAGACGCGCCAGCGCGCGAGCCAGAAGGTCGAGAAGAAGAAGGGCTCGGGCGTGGCCGTGCTGCCGGGCAAGCTCACCGACTGCGAGAGCCGCGACCCGAGCTACAACGAAGTCTTCCTCGTCGAGGGCGATTCGGCCGGCGGCAGCGCCAAGATGGGGCGCGACAAGGAGACGCAGGCGGTGCTGCCGCTGCGCGGCAAGGTGCTCAATACCTGGGAGGTGGAGCGCGACCGCCTCTTCGCCAACACCGAGGTGCACGACATCGCGGTGGCCATCGGCGTCGATCCGCACGGCCCCGCCGACGAGCCCGACCTCAGCGGCCTGCGCTACGGCAAGATCTGCATCCTCTCCGACGCCGACGTCGACGGCTCGCACATCCAGGTGCTGCTGCTGACGCTGTTCTTCCGCCACTTCCCCAAGCTCATCGAGCGCGGCCACGTGTACGTGGCGCGGCCGCCGCTGTTCCGCATCGACGCGCCCGCGCGCGGCAAGCGCCCGGCGGCCAAGCTCTACGTGCTCGACGAGGGCGAGCTGGAGGCCGCGCTCGACAAGCTGCGCAAGGAGGGCGCGCGCGAAGGCAGCTGGAGCATCGGCCGCTTCAAGGGCCTGGGCGAGATGAATGCCGAGCAGCTCTGGGAGACGACGCTCAACCCCGAGACGCGGCGCCTGCTGCCGGTGAGCTTCGCCGCGCAGGGCTTCGACGCCACCGCGGCGCTGATGACGCGGCTCATGGGCAAGGGCGAGGCGGCCGCGCGGCGCGAGCTCATGGAACGCCGCGGCGACGAGGTCGACGTCGACGTCTGAGGTCGCGCGCTCGGTGCGCGTTCAGTGCGCGCCCCGGGTCGAGAAGAGGTTCATCACCAGCACCCCGGCGATGATGAGGGCCATGCCCAGCATCGTCGCGGCGTCCAGCTTCTGCCCGAAGAGCAGCCAGCCGACGGCGCTGATGAGCACGATGCCCAGGCCCGACCAGATGGCGTAGGCCACGCCCACCGGAATCGTCTTCAGCGCCTGCGCCAGCAGGTAGAAGGAGAGCGCGTAGCCGAGCGCGGTGACGAGGCTGGGCAGCGGCCGCGTGAAGCCGTCCGAAGCCTTGAGCGCGCTGGTGGCGATGACTTCGCTGACGATGGCGGCACCCAGCAGCAGGGAAGGGGCGGGCATGCGGTCTCCGTGGCCGAGGGGTCGGGCGTGGGGCTTCGCTTCAGCGGCGGTGCGGGCCGTGCACGTGGGTGCGCGCGCCCGCGGCGGGAGCGTGGCCGGCCGCAGGCGCGGCGGCGGCGCTGTCGAGCTGCTGCAGGATGCCGCACTCGGCCAGCGCGTGCGGCGTCGTGCAGCGCGCCCGCAGCGCGCGCAGCTCGCGTTCGAGCGCGCGCAGCTCGCGGATGCGCTGCGCGACGTGGCCGATGTGCTCGTCCAGCAGCGCATCGACCTCGCTGCAATCCGGGCCGGGCCGCTCGCGCAGCGCCAGCAGCGAGCGGATCTCGTCCAGCGTCATGTCCAGGCTGCGGCACTGGCGGATGAAGGCCAGGCGCTCGACGTGCGCATCGACGTAGACGCGGTAGTTGTTCTGCTCGCGCCGCGGCGGCGCGAGCAGGCCCTGCTGCTCGTAGAAGCGGATCGTCTGCACCGGCGTGCCGGTGGCGCGCGCGAGATCTCCGATGCGCATCGTTCGACGGGTGGGGTGGTTCGGGCTTGACTCTACTGCGGCTGCAGGGTTTTCAATCGCCGCATCGACCCGCCCCTTGCCGATCATGGACTCTTCGCACGGCCCGCCCGCGCATCCCTCGACCGACTGTGGCGTGTGCGAGTGCGCGCACGCGACCGCTCATCGACACCCCACCGGGAACGAGCGCGGCGGTGCTGCGCACGCGCACGAGCACGGGCACGGGCACGAGCACGGGCACGGGCACGGGCACGGGCACGGGCACGGGCACGACCATGCCGAGGTCGGTGTCGCGTCGCTGGCCGCTGCGCTCGTCCTCGCGGTCGTCGCCGAGCTGGTGCATTTCTTCGCCCCCGAGACGCTGGCCTGGCGCGGCGCCGGCATGGCGGTGGCGGTGGTGGCGATCGCGCTCTCGGGCATGGGCGTCTACCGCAAGGGCCTGCAGGCGCTCTTCAAGGGGCAGCTCGACATCCATGCGCTGATGACGGTGGCGGTGAGCGGCGCCTTCCTCATCGGACAGTGGCCCGAGGCGGCGATGGTGATGGCGCTGTACTCGATCGCCGAGGCGATCGAGGAGCGCGCCGTCGACCGCGCCCGCAACGCCATCGGTGGCCTGCTCGCGCTCGCGCCCGAAACCGCCAGCGTGCGCCAGGCCGACGGCGACTGGGTGGCGACACCGGTGGCCGAGGTGGCGCCGGGTGCGCTCGTGCGCGTCAAGCCCGGCGAGCGCGTGCCCATGGACGGCGTCGTGCGCGAGGGAGCGACGAGCATCGACCAGTCCAGCGTCACCGGCGAGAGCATCCCCGTCGACAAGGGCGTGGGCGACGCCGTCTTCGCCGGCACCATCAACGCCTCCGGCAGCTTCGTCTTCGAGGTCACGGCGCTGGCGGCGAATTCGACGCTGGCACGCATCATCCACGCGGTCGAGGAGGCGCAGGCCACGCGCGCGCCGACGCAGGGATTCGTCGAGCGCTTCGCCGCCGTCTACACGCCCGCGGTCTTCGTCATCGCGCTGGCGGTGGCGCTGCTGGCGCCGCCGGTGCTGGGCTGGGGCTGGCTCGATGCGCTCTACAAGGCACTCGTGCTGCTCGTCATCGCCTGCCCCTGCGCGCTCGTGATCTCGACGCCGGTGAGCATCGTCAGCGCGCTGGCGGCGGCGGCGCGGCGCGGCATCCTCGTCAAGGGCGGCATCCACCTCGAGCGCGCGCGCACGCTGCGCGTGCTGGCGCTGGACAAGACCGGCACCCTCACCGAAGGCCGGCCGCAGCTCGTGCACTGGCAGCCGCTGGTCGCCGACGCGAGCGCGCCGGACCTCGAGCGCATCGCCTGCGCGCTGGCGGCGCACTCGGACCACCCGGTGTCGCGCGCCATCGCCGCCGGTCTCGCGTCCGACGGCAGCGACGTGCGCGCGTTCACGGCGCTGGCCGGCCGCGGCGTGCAGGCCGAGGTCGAAGGGCGGCGCTACGTGCTCGGCAACCATCGCCTGATCGAGGAGCGCGCGCAGTGCTCGCCCGCGCTCGAGGCGCAGCTGCTGGCGCATGAACGCGCCGGGCGCATGGTGACGCTGCTCGCCGACGAGGCGCGCGTGCTGGCGCTGTTCGCGGTCGCCGACGGCCTGAAGCCGCACGCGCGCGAGGCGGTGCAGGCGCTGCGCGCGCTGGGCATCCGGCCGCTGCTGCTCTCCGGCGACAACCAGGCCACGGCCAGCGCCGTGGCGCAGGCGGCGGGCATCGACGAGGCGCGCGGCGAGCTGCTGCCGGCCGACAAGCTGCAGGCCATCGAGGCGCTGCAGCGCGAGCGGGGCGCGACGGCGATGTGCGGCGACGGCATCAACGACGCGCCGGCGCTGGCGCGCGCGGACATCGGCATCGCCATGGGCGCGGCCGGCACCGACATCGCCATCGAGGCCGCCGACGTCGTCGTCATGAACGACGACCTGCGCCGCATCGCCGAGCTCGTGCACCTGTCGCGCGCCACGCACGCCGTGCTGTGGCAGAACATCGCGCTGGCGCTGGGCATCAAGGCCGCGGTGCTGGTGCTCGCGCTGCTGGGCAGCGCGAGCATGTGGATGGCCGTCTTCGCCGACATGGGCGCCAGCCTGCTGGTGGTCGGCAACGGCCTGCGCCTGCTGCGGCGCCTGCCGCGGCGCTGAGGTCGGCGGCGCGGCGCGGCTGAAACGGGGCAGCCGTCTCGAGCGCGCACTACGCGGTGAACTGGTAATAGTTGAAGTTGTCGACGCCCACGCGGTGGGTGTTGCGCCGCTGGATGCGGCCCCACTCGGTGTTGCCGTCGATGGTCGTGAGGCTGGGCGCGGCGCCGCTGCCTACGGATTCGATCAGGAAGTGGTGGTTCTGGCTGGCCACCGCACCGATGTTGGCGGGTTTGAGGTCGGCGACGAAGCGGCTGCTGAAGCTGGCCATCTTCAGGGGCCCCACCGGGCCGCCCCGGCCCAGGTCCCAGCTCACCGGTACGCCTGCCTTGCGCATGCAGTAGACCGCGAAGATGCCGCACCAGCTCTTTTCCTGGCCCTTGATGCCGATCCACGGCTTCCAGTACCAGTCGCCGTTGCCGTTCTTGCGGAAGTTGGTCTCCGCCAGCTGGACATTGGCGGCCACGCGAAACATCGTGATCAGGAAGTCCAAGCCTTTGGGCCGGCCGCCGGGGCGTTGAGAAAAGTCGACCGCACCCAGGTGCTGCTGGGCGATGGTCAGCACCAGTGGGCGCAGCAGGTCGTAGGTACTGCTGCCCATGCCGGGCATCACCGGCACACCGCCCTGGGCGACCTGCTGCAGCAGCCGCAGCAGCAACTCCCAGGTCATCGGACCGACGATGCCATCGGCGGCGAGCTGGTGATCGCCCTGGAATTCGACGACGCGGCCGTGGGTGCGGCTGCCGAACTGGCCGTCGGGCACCAGCGCGGCCAGCTTGCTGGGCAACTGGTTGAGGCCTTCCTGGAGCTGGCGGACCTCGGGGCCGGCCGATCCGAGATACAGGGTGCGAGGCATGGCGCTTCTCCTTCCGGCCGTGCCGGTCTGGCGTTGAAGCCATGCTAGTCGCGACGGCCCGGTCTTGCACGGGCCGTCGTGCGCGGGTGCCCGCGACGTGCATGCCCTGCTCCCCTTCGTCCCAGCCGTGGATGACCCGTGGAACCCGATGTGGCGCAGCCTCGGCCGAGGCACCGGCGCGGCCGGCCGCGTGATGCAACGGCACAACTGCTCCAGCCGCTTGCGCGACCGATCCATCGCGCCACGGCGTCTTCCTGGTTGTCCAATACGAGACCCACGATCAGGGACCCACGATCAAGCAGAGCAACATGCCATTTGCAGCGTCTTCGCGTTTCTGCCTCGCTCGGGTCGCCGGGGTGCTGGCCCCTCTGGCGGCATCGTTGCCGGTCCATGCACAGCCGCCGCCGACGCAGCTCGACCCGATCGTCGTCAGCGGCAACGGCGCCGAGCGGCGCGCCTTCGACACGCCGTTCTCGGTGAGCGTGGTCGATGCCGACGATCTGCGCGAAGGCGGCCTGATGGTCAACCTGTCCGAGGCGCTGAATCGCGTGCCGGGCCTGGTGGTGAACCTGCGCAACAACTATGCGCAGGATCTGCAAATCAGCTCGCGCGGCTTCGGCGCGCGCTCGACCTTCGGCATCCGCGGCCTGCGCCTCTACACCGACGGCATTCCGGCGACGATGCCAGACGGCCAGGGCCAGGTGTCCAACTTCGACATCGCCGGGGCGCAGCGCATCGAGGCGCTGCGCGGCCCGTTCTCGGCGCTCTACGGCAGCAGCTCGGGCGGCGTCATCTCGCTCGTCAGCGCGGCGCCGCTGGAGCGCGCCTACCGCATCGACGGCGACGTGGGCAGCAACGGCACCTGGCAGACGCGCGTCGGCATCGAGTCGCCGCTGCCGGGCGGCTGGAACATCCGCGCGCAGGTGAGCCGCTTCGGAACCGACGGCGTGCGCGCACACAGCGAGGCCGAACGCACGCTGGGCAACGTGCGCCTGGGCTGGGTGGGCGAGAACGACACCGTGACCGTGCTGCTCAACAGCGTCGATCAAGCGGCGCAGGATCCGCTCGGCCTGACGCGTGAGCAGTTCGACGCCGACCCCTACCAGACCGCGCCGCAGGCGACGCTGTTCGACACCCGCAAGACGAGCCGCCAGACGCAGCTCGGCGGTACCTGGCGGCACCGATTTGCCGATGCCGGCGCGCTGCAGGAAAGCGCCGTGACGCTCCACTGCGGCCAGCGCGACGTGAGGCAATGGCAGGCCATCCCCGTGAGCACCCAGGCCAACCCGCGCCACCCGGGCGGCGTGATCGATTTCGGGCGCGACCTCTGCGGCGTCGATGGGCGGCTGATCTGGCGCTGGGACGGCGCGGCTCTGACAGCCGGAGTCGTGACCGAACGGCAGGGCGAAGACCGCCGCGGCTACGAGAACTTCGCCGGCATACCGCCCGACCAGGTGCTGGGCGTCACAGGCAAGCTGCGCCGCGAGGAGAAGAACACCGTGCGCACGACCGACGTGTATGCCCAGGGTGAAGTCGAGTTCACCCCCACGCTGATCGGCACGCTCGGTCTGCGCAGCGGCCGGCTGAGAGTGCGCACGACGGACGAGTTCGCCGGCAATGGCGACGACTCGGGTTCACTCTCCTACAACTACACCACGCCGGTGGCGGCGCTGCAGTGGACGCCGTCGGATTCGCTCAACCTGTACATCAGCGCCGGCAAGGGCTTCGAGTCGCCGACGCTCGGCGAACTGGCCTACCGGCCCGACGGCGCGCCGGGCTTCAACACGGCGCTGAAGCCGCTGACCAGCAAGCAGGTCGAGATCGGCGCCAAGTGGCGAGACGCCGCGCTCGGGCTGGGCGTGGAAGCGGCGATCTTCCGCGCCGGCACCGAGGACGAGATCGCCGTGGTCACCAGTTCGGGCGGGCGCTCCACCTTCCAGAACGTCGGCCGCACGCGGCGCCGCGGTGCCGAACTCGGGCTGCGCTGGCAGGTCAATGCGGCGTGGCGCGCGCAACTCGCGCTGGCCTACCTGGACGCGACCTACCGAGACGACTTCCAGGCCTGCGTCTCCGTACCCTGTACCCGCCCCTCGGATCGGGTGACCGTGCCGGCGGGCAACCGCATCGCCGGCACGATGCAGCAGAGCGCCTTCGGCACCGTGGCCTGGCGTGCGCTGGAGAGTACCGAGCTCGCGGTCGAGGTGCGCGTGCAGGGCCAGATGCCGGTCAACGACCGCAACACCGATTTCTCCTCCACCGCCACCGTGGCCGCACTGCGCGCCAGCCACACGATCCCCATCGGCCCCGGCACGCTGTCGCTGCTGGCGCGGCTGGACAACGTGGCCGGGCGGAGCTACGCGGGCGCGGTGATCGTCAACGATGGGAACGGGCGCTACTTCGAGACGGCGTCGGGGCGCATCTGGCTGCTGGCGGCGCACTGGCGGGCGGCGTTCTAGGCAACGCCGCCTGCGCTGCGCAAGCGCGATCGGCGGCCAGCGTGGCGACGGGATCGTCGGCGCGACGTTTCGTCTGGAAGTTCAGTGGCGACAGGTGGGTTTGTGGCGGCACGCCGCAGGGCCTCATGGCCCGGTTGCGGTGAAGTCCGTGTAATCGGGCAGCGCCAGCGAGAGCGTATTGCAGCCCTCATCGTCGGCGGGGTGGTCCAGCGCCTCGATGTAGGCGTTGGGTGGCGTGCGGCGGCGCCAGCGCAGCAGCGGACGCGCCATGACCGCGTCGGCCCAGTCGCTGCTCTTGCTTTGTGTCCCGATCGCGGTCAAGGTTTCGGCCACGTCGTGGGGGAAGTCCCGACCGGCGGCGAAGTCGCTGGCGTCGTTCACCACCACCCCACCCAGCACGCGGGTGCGCCCATCGCCGTCGTTTTCGGACACTTCCATCCACAGCCACTGCTTGGCTCCCAGGGACATCAACAGCGGCCGCCAGCCTTGCGGGGACGGATACGCGGCCTGGGCACCGAAGCCCGGGCGCAGGCCGGGCCAGCGCAGCGCGGGCCGCGATGCGGATGACGCTCTGGCCAGTTGAAACACCGCCGCGGCCCACAGGCGCCCCTCGGGGTCATACACCAGCTTCAGCCAGCGCTGCCCCCGGCGGCGCAGTTCGAGCCGGTGGTCCGGGCACATCGCCAACGACCAGGCGCGCAAGGGTGCACCCAGGTGGGTTTGCACGTCGGTCACCGTTGCGCCCAGGTCCACGGTACGCGGCGGGGTGGCGCCGGCCGTCGGCGCCAGCAGCGCGAGCACGGCCACCAGCAGGCTCGCCGCTCGCTTCACATCAGCCGCTCCATGCGCCAGGCCGATTCGACCAGGCCTTCGTCCACCACCAGGCGAATCTGCTGCGCGTAGTTGCCGGCGTAGCGGTCGTGCAGTTCGTCCGGCGGCGCCCCGATGCCCACGCGCATCTCGGCCTGGACCCACTCGGCCGGCACCGGCTGGCCACCGCGCAGGCGCAGTCGCCCGTGCACGGCCACCAGCCACAGTTCGCGCCCGCGTACGGCCCAGTGCGCCACGTAGCCGCGCTGCAGTGCGGTGGTGCCCTCATGCATCAGCACAATGCGGTCGGGCTGCGTGTTTTCCTCCACAACCCCGTCGCCGAACCCCAGCGGCGTCAGGATCACCCCGGCGAATTGCTGGTCCCAGAGGTCGATGGAGTCGAGCACCTGGATGGTCATGGCGCACTCTACAACGGCTCGGCACCGAGGCGGCCGCTCCGCACTTCGTATCATCCGCAACCAAGATGCCGCCTGCCGAATCGCTGAACCTGCGCGCGAGCTTCCTCGACACCCGCGTTCCGGCGCCCGTCGTTGCCGCGCTGCTGGGCGCGGCGATGAAAGGCTATCGCCTGGCCAACGAGATCGGCATCGACCCGACGCCGCTGCGCATGCACCTGGGCATCACGCTGTCGCAAGTCAGCGTCGTGGTCGTGCTCGCGGCGCTGGCCAGCCTGTGGCGCGCGCGCACGACGATCAACCCGCTGCAGCCCGCGCGCGCGACGGCGCTGGTCACCGGCGGCGCGTACCGCTTCACGCGCAACCCGATGTACCTGAGCCTTCTGCTGCTGCTCGTGGCCTACGCCATCCGCATCGACTCGTTCGTCGTCTGGCTCGCGCCGCTGGTCTATGTCGCCTACGTCACGCGCTTCCAGATCCTGCCTGAAGAGCGCGTGCTGCAGCAGAAGTTCGGCGCCGCCTTCGAGGCCTATCGCGCCCGCACGCGGCGCTGGATCTGAAGGCGCGCGCCGGATTCGGGCAGCAGGCCCAGCGCCGTCATCTTCTGGTCGACGGCCTCGGCCCAGCCGCGGTTGGCCGCGGGGCTCGCAGGGCTCGGGTGCAGGATCTGCGCCACCCGCACGCTTGCGGCGCGCCCCGGCTCGATGCCGCCGCCGGCGAGCACGGCGCGCGCGCAGCGTTCGGCGAAGGCGCCGACGCCGATCAGCCACTGCGGCTGCAGCGCCTCGACGGCGGCGGCGAGATGGCGATCGCAGGCGGCGACGACGGCGTCACGCTCGGCGCGCGGCAGCTTGTCGGGCGTGAGGTTGCGCCCGCTGTCGGCGAGGAATACGAGCGGGCAGTAGTTGAGTACGAACCAGTCGGCGAAGAAGGCCTCGGGGCGGCCGAAGCGCGCCTGCGCCCAGGCCCACAGGCGACGTCCGCTGACCTCGGAGCGCGTGCACGCGAAGCCGTCGATGGGGCGCTTCGGGTGCTCGTGCGCGGGTCGCGTCACGGGAGCGACGATGCCCATCCAGTCGCGCACCGCGGCCACTTCGCCGAAGGGCACGCCGGTCTGCATCATGCCGAAGGGGCCCGGGTTCATGCCCAGCAGCACGACGCGCTTGCGCGCGCTGCCGTAGCGCTCGACGTAGCGTGCGTAGGGCGCACGCGCGTACTGCAGCGGATCGTAGACATGCGCCACCGGTGGCGCGAAGCGCAGCGCCGCGAGCGCGCGCGACAGCGAATCGGCGGCGTCGAGCAGCCGCTGCCCGACGGCCTCGCTCACGCCAGCGAGCGGTCGCCGAAGATGCGCTCGACGGCGGCGTCGATGACGATGCCGCAAGCGCTGTACATCAGCGAGCCGACGAGCGCGGCGCCGAAGCCCTGCACGTGCAGGCTCGGCAGCAGCGAGGCCGCGGCCCAGAACATGAGCGCGTTGACGACGAAGAGGAAGAGGCCCAGCGTCAGCAGCGTCACCGGCAGCGTCAGCACCACCAGCAGCGGCCGCACCAGCGTGTTGAGGAGGCCGAGCACGAAGGTCGCGGCGAGCGCGGCACCGAAGCCGGTGATTTCCACGCCGTCGTAGATCTGGTCAACCAGCAAGAGCGCAGCGGCGAGCAGGATCCAGCGGGCAATGATTTTGGCCATGGCGCAAGCTTAGCAGCCTCCGAAGGCGCCGCTTCCGGGGGCGCCACCGCAGGCGCTGCCGCGGGCGCTGGTAGGCTACGCGGCGTCGCCGGCGATGTGGCGCCGTGGCGTGAGGAGGCGCGCAAGATGAACGTTCGCAGGCAAGGCCGATGAGCCCGCCCCGCCAGGTGCTCGCCGCCACCGACTTCTCCGGTGCCGCGCGCCGCGCCGCGGAGCGCGCTGCACGCCTCGTCGAGGAAGGCGGGGGCGAGGGCACGCTGGCGCTCTCGCTGATGCACGTCACCGCTGGCGGCGCGCTCGGCGATCTGCGCCAGTGGACGGGCAGTGATCACGCGCTGGAAGCGCGCCTGCTCGACGATGCGCGCGCGCGCTTGCGTGCGCTTGCCGACGAACTCGTCGGCCGTGGCGCAACGGCGGTGCGCACGATCGCGGCCGCGGGTTCGGTGGTCGACGAGATCCTGAGCGAGCTGGAACGCCTGGATGCGGCGCTGCTCGTCGTCGGCGCGCGCGGCGCGGGCTTCCTGCGCCGCCTGCTGCTGGGAACGACGACCGAGCGCCTGGTGCGGCGTGCCCGGCGGCCCGTGCTCGTCGTGCGCCAGAGCGCGCGCCAGCCCTACCGGCGCGCGCTCGTGGGGCTGGACTTCTCGTCCTCGTCGCAGCGCGCGCTGGCGCTGGTGCGCGAACTGGCGCCGCGTGCGCGGCTGCTGCTGCTGGCGGCCTTCCAGGTGCCGTTCGAGGAGAAGCTGCGATATGCCGGTGTCGGCGACGCAACGATCGAGCACTACCGCCGGCAGGCGCGTGTCCAGGCGGTGCAGTCCCTGCACGCGCTGGCCGAGGGCCAGGGCCTGGCGCCGAGCGACTACGAGGCCATCATCGTCGAAGGCGAGGCCTCACAGCGCATCCTCGAGCAGGAGCAGGAGCGTGACTGCGAGCTCGTCGTGCTCGGCAAGCACGGACGCACGCTCGGCGAGGACTTGCTGCTCGGCAGCGTCACGCAGCATGTGCTCGCCGAAGGCAGCGTGGACGTGCTGGTGTGCCCGCCGGCGGCGGACACGGGCGCCGGGACTCAGGGCCAGTCGGCGTAGCTGACCGGCCGGGCTGCACGGCCGGCGGCGGCCAGTGCCCGTGTGTGTGCCCGCCAGGCGGAGGGACTCTGCTGCATCCAGCGCTTGAAGAAGCGGCTGAAATGGCTCGTGCTGCCGAAGCCGAGGTCCGCGGCCACGCGCTCGACGGCGAGGTCGGTGCCCGCGAGCAGGCTGCAGGCCTCGCGCACGACGCGCTGGTGCACCAGCCCGAGCGGCCTGCGCCCGAGGCTGGTCTGACAGAGTTCGTGCAGACGGTCGGTGGAGATGCCGAGCTCGGCGGCGTAGCGCGAGAGCCGCCAGTGGGCGCGGTACTGCGCCTCGACCAGATGGCGAAAGCGAAGCAGCCGTGGGTCCACGGCACCGGCGGCGGGCAGCTCGTCGCCCTCGCTGCTGGAGAGCCGCCAGAGCATGACCAGCACCAGCGTGAGGTGCGCGACCAGGTAGGGGAGGGAGGCTCCGGCGTCGCGGCGCGCCTCGGCCTCGATGGCCAGCAGCGAGCGCGCCAGTTCCTCGCGCGCGGCCGGCTCGGCGGCGGTGATGGCGCAGCGCCGGAGGCTGACCTGCCGCAGCGCCGCCATCGCCGGGCGCTCGCCCATGGCGTCGGCGAGCAGGGTGTCGGAGACGCCGACCGAGACGCCCGCGCTGCCCGGCTCGACCTGCAGCGAGCGCCCGCTGCCGGCAGGGATCCAGGCCATGTCGTGCGTGCGCAGCGGCAGCTCGCCGTCGTCGTGCATGAGGCTGCCGCGGCCGCTTTGCAGCAGCACCGCGTAGGACAAGCCGCCGTCCAGCGTCCAGCGCTGGCGGTGCAGCGCCGGCACGATGCGCTGCGCGACGACGCTGTGCGCGCCGGACAAGGGCAGGCGCGAACGTGGGTGCGAGCGCGGGGACAGGGGGGATGGCATGGCGAAAAACCCGTGCGGGCAAAGGAAAACCCCGAGAACGACCGCCATGAAATGGCAAATCGACACCTGATTCTTACATCGCACGCCGACAGTCCGTCGTCGATAGTCCGCTCCATGTACCGGCGGCCGCAGTGCGCCGACCGCTTTGCCCCACGCGACGACGAAGGACTGCCATGGCCATCGGTGACGTTCTCCTGATGATCGACGGACGCGACGTGCCGGCCAGCGCCGGTGCGAGCTTCGAGCGCCTGGACCCCGTGCGCGGCGAGACGGCATCGCGCGCGGCCGCTGCGACCGTGGCCGATGCCCAGGCGGCGGCGAACGCCGCTGCAGCAGCATTCCCGGCCTGGGCCGCGGTGCTGCCAGGCGAGCGGCGCGCGATCCTCGCCCGCGCCGCGGACTTGCTGTTGCAGCGCACGCCCGACTTCGTGCAGGCGATGGCCGCCGAAACCGGGGCCGCGCCGATGTGGGCCGGCTTCAACTGCAAGCTGGCGTCGGGCATGCTGCGCGAGGCCGCGGCGCTGACGACACAGATCAATGGCGAGGTGATCCCGTCCGACACGCCGGGCATGCTGTCGATGGCGCTGCGCCAGCCCGCGGGCGTGGTGCTGGGCATCGCGCCGTGGAACGCACCGGTGATCCTGGGCGTGCGTGCGCTGGCCACGCCGCTGGCCTGCGGCAACACGGTGGTGTTCAAGACCTCCGAGGCCTGCCCGCGCACGCACTGGCTGATCGCCGATGTGCTGCGCGCCGCCGGGCTGCCGCCGGGCGTGCTCAACGTGGTCAGCAACGCGCCGCCGGATGCGCCCGAGGTGGTGGATGCGCTGATCGCGCACCCGGCCGTGCGGCGCGTGAACTTCACCGGCTCCACGCGCGTGGGCCGCTTGATCGCCGAGACCTGCGCGCGACACCTCAAGCGCGTGCTGCTCGAGCTCGGCGGCAAGGCGCCGATGATCGTGCTCGACGACGCAGACCTCGACGCCGCGGTGCAGGCCGCGGCCTTCGGCGCCTACATGAACCAGGGCCAGATCTGCATGAGCACCGAGCGCCTGGTGGTCGACGCCACGGTCGCCGACGAGTTCGTGGCGCGGCTGGCGCTGAAGCTGCGCACGCTGCGCGCTGGCCTGCCCGGGGCCGAAGGCTGCGTGCTCGGAGCGATGGTCGGCCGCGAGGCGGTGCAGCGCGTGCGTGCACTCATCGACGACGCCGTCGGCAAGGGCGCAACCCTGGTGGCCGGTGGTCAGAGCGAGGGCACGATCATGCAGCCCGCGCTGCTCGACCACGTGACACCGGCCATGCGCATCTACCGCGAGGAATCCTTCGGCCCGGTGGTCGGCGTCGTGCGCGTGCATTCGGTGGAGGAGGCGGTCACCGTCGCCAACGACAACGAGTACGGCCTCGCCTCGGCGGTGTTCGGGCGCGACGTCAACCGCGCGCTGGCGGTGGCGCGGCAGATCGACGCCGGCATCTGCCACGTCAACTCGGCCACCGTGCATGATGAAGCGCAGATGCCCTTCGGCGGCGTCAAGGGCAGCGGCTACGGGCGCTTCGGGGGCCGCGCCGGCATCGAGGAGTTCACCGAACTGCGCTGGGTGACCGTGCAGACGACGCCAGCGCACTACCCGTTCTGAAGCGGGCGATCGGGCATCATGGCGCACCCCGGGGTGCGCCCGCCGCACCGCTCCCACCACCCCGGCTGCAGCCGATCCGCGCACAGATGTTGCCTCCCATGACCAAGCTCGACCAACGACATGCCCTCATCACCGGCGGCGCCGGCAGCATCGGCCTGGCCAGCGCCCGGCTGTTCTGCGCCGAAGGTGCGCGCGTGACCCTCACCGACCTGCCCGGCCCGGCGCTCGATGAGGCGCTGGCCGCGCTGCCCGCGGGCCGGGCGCAGGCCCTGCCGCACGACGTCACGCGCAGCGCCGAATGGCAGCGCGTCGTGCGCGAGGCGGTGGCGCGCTTCGGGGCCATCGACGTGCTCTTCAGCAATGCCGGCAACAGCGGCGTCATGGCGCCGGTGGTCGACTACCCGGAGGACGTGTTCGACAGCGTCATCGCGGTGCACGTGCGCGGCGCCTTCCTCGCCTGCAAGTACGGGCTGCCGGCGATGCGCGACGGCGGCAGCCTCGTCATCTGCTCGAGCGTCGCGGGCATGCGCGGGGATCCCGGCGTGTCGGCCTACATCACCGCCAAGCACGCGCAGGTCGGCCTCATGCGCAGCGTCTCCAAGGAGGCGGCCGCTCGCGGCATCCGTGTCAACAGCGTGCACCCCGGGCCGGTGGACAACGGCTTCCAGAAGGACCTCGAGCAGCGCCTCTCGGGCGTGCTCGGGCGCGACGCGACGCAGTTCTTCGACGAGATGATTCCTCTCTCCCGCCACGCGCGGCCCGAGGAGATCGCGCGCGCGGTGCTCTACCTCGCGAGCGACGACAGCAGCTTCACCACCGGCAGCACCTTGATGGTCGACGGCGGCATGAACGTCTGAGCACCCACACCCCCCGGCCGCGCCGCACCCGCGGGTGCTGCAGCGAGAAGAAGGTGCGCGCGGCGGCTCCCTCGAACCTGGAGACACGTCATGAGCCAAGGCATTTCCCGTCGCAGACTCGTCGGCACGCTGGGTGCCGGCACCGCCGCGCTCGCGGCCCCGGGCTGGGTGCGCGCGCAGCGCACATCGATCAAGGTCGGCTGGGCGATCTCGAAGACCGGCCCCTTCGCCGGCGGCGCCTCGGTCACGCAGTGGCCGAACTACCTGCTGTGGATCAAGGATGTCAACGACGCCGGGGGCCTGAGCGTCGACGGCCGCAAGCTCATGCTCGAGCACATCGAGTACGACGACCGCAGCCAGTCCGAGGAGGCCGTGCGCGCCTGCGAGCGCCTGGTCAACCAGGACAAGGTCGACATCATGCTGCCGCCCTGGGGCACCGGCCAGAACCTGGCCGTGGCGCCGATCTTCGCCCGCGGCAACTTCCCGATGATGGCCTGCAGCATGGCCAGCGACCGCATCCCCGAGGTCGCCAAGCGCTGGCCGAACGTGTTCTCGCTGCTCAACACCTCGACCGTCTACGCCGAGGCCGTCGTCGCCGTGCTGAGCAAGGCGCGCGCGGCCGGGCAGATCAACGACCGCGTCGCGGTGGTGCACGCCACCGAGCAGTTCGGCATCGAGCTGGCCAACGCCGCGCGCCGCGCGCTGAAGGCGGCCAACTTCAACCTCGTCTACGACGCCGGCTACCCGATGAGCACGCAGGACCTGACGCCGGTCATCAGCGAGGCGCAGCGCGCCAACCCGGACGTCTTCATGGGCTTCAGTTACCCGCCCGACACCATTGCGCTGGCCGAGACCTCGCGCGTGCGCGGCTTCAACCCCAAGGTCTTCTACACCGCGGTGGGCACCTTCTTCCCGATGTACAAGCAGCGCTTCGGCGGGGCCGCCGACGGCGTCATGGGCATCGGCGGCTGGAACCCCGACAGCGACGCGCTCAAGGCCTACATCCAGCGCCACGTGGCGATGCACAAGCGCGAGCCCGACCGCTGGGGGTCGTCGATGATGTACGCCGGCCTGCAGGCGATGGGCCAGGCGATCGAGAAGGTCGGCCTCAACAACGCCGAGATCGTCAAGCAGCTTCGCGGCAGCAGCTTCGACACCGTCATCGGCAAGCTGGAGTTCGACCAGAACAACATCCGCAAGGGCGGCTGGTTCGTCGGCCAGTGGCAGGACGGGGACTTCTACGGCATCGCGCCCGACCTGCCAGGCGTCCACAGGACGATCATCCCGAAGCCGGCCTGGAAGGCCTGAGCGCCCGCCGCGACCGCCAGCCCGAAGACTGCACGGCATGCCGCTGCTCGACGCCCTGCTCACCGGCCTCACCCTGGGCGGCATGTACGCGCTCGTCGCGCTCGGGCTCAACCTCCAGTACGGCGTGGCGCGCATCATGAACCTCTCCTACGGGGAACTGCTGATCGCCGCCGCCGTGCTCGCCTACGCGCTGTTCGGCCAACTCGGCGTGTCGCCGCTGCTGACGATGCTGGCCGTCGTCCCGCTGGCAGCGCTGCTGGGCTGGGGAATCTACGCGTTCGCGCTGACGCCGCTGGTGCGGCGCGCGCCCGACCGCGACGCGCTCGAGGCCGACAGCCTGCTCGGCACCTTCGGCCTGCTCTTCGTCGTGCAGGGCGTGATGCTGGTGCTGGTCGGCGGCAGCTATCTGAGCTACTCCTTCCTCTCGGTGCCGGTGGGCGTGCTCGGCACCACGGTGGCGGCCAACCGCCTGCTCGCGCTGGCGATGGCCGTGGTGCTGGGCCTGGCGGTGTGGCTGCTGCTCATGCGCACGCGCGTCGGCACGGCGATCCGCGCCGTCGCGGTCGATCCGGTGTCGGCGCAGCTCGTGGCCATCGACGTGCGGCAGCTGGCGGCCGCGGCGTTCGCGCTGGGCACGGTGCTGGCGGGCGTGGCCGGAGTGCTGGTCAGCATGTTCCTGACCTTCAGCGCCACCATGGGCGTGTTGTTCACGATGAAGGCGCTCATCGTCGTCATCATGGGCGGCATCGGCAACATGGCCGGCGCCGTGGTGGCGGCGCTGATGCTCGGCCTCGTGGAGGCGCTGGTGGGCACCTTCATCGACCCCGGCCTCACGCTGGCGGCCAACTACGCGCTCTTCCTGGCGGTGCTGCTGTTCAGGCCCGCCGGGCTGTTCGGCAAGGTGGCGCGATGAGCCCGAGGCAGGCCTTCGCCGCGCTCGCCGTGGCCGGCGCCTTCGTGCTGCTCGCCCTGGCGCCAGGGCTCGGCAACGACTACACGACCTCGCTGCTCATCAACCTGATGCTCTACGGCGTGCTGGCCACCGCCTGGGGCCTCTTCTGCGGCACCACGCGCTACATCTCGCTGGCCACCGTCGCCTTCTTCGGCGTCGGCTCCTACACCGTGGCCGTGCTCGGCGAGCGGCTCGCCTGGCCGCTGGTGCTGCTGGCCGCGGCGGCCATCGGCGCGCTGCTGGCGCTGCTGGTGGGCCTGGTGACGCTGCGCCTGTCGGGCACGTACTTCGTGATCTTCACGTTCGGCATGACCGAGCTGCTGCGCCAGGTGGTGAACTGGTACGAGAGCAAGGTCGCGGGCTCGGTCGGGCGCTACGTCTTCGTCGATGCGGCCTCGCCGGGCTTCATCTACGGTCAACTGCTGGTGCTGCTGGCGCTCGTGCTGGCACTGGGTTGGTGGCTCGGGCGCTCGCGGTTGGGCTTCGCGCTGCGCCTCATCGGCGAGGACGAGCAGGCCGCGCGGCACTGCGGCGTCGACACCACGCGCAGCAAGCTGCTCGCGTTCACGCTCAGCTCGGTGTTCATGGTGCTGGCCGGGGCCATCGTCGCCCCGCGCTGGACCTACATCGACCCGGCAATCGCCTTCAACGCCATCGTCTCCTTCCAGGTCGTCATCATGGCGCTGCTGGGCGGCACCGCGCGCTTCTGGGGCCCCGTGCTCGGCGTCGTGCCGCTGGTGCTGCTGTTCGAGCTGCTGGTGAAGTACTTCCCCAACCATTTCCCGATCGTGCTCGGGGTGGTCTTCCTGCTCATCGTCTACGCGCTGCCGCGCGGCGTCGTCGGCTGGGTGATGGAGCGCGGCCGCCGGCGCGGGGCGTCTTCATGAGCGCGCCGCTGCTGCGGGTGCGAACGCTCGCGCGCGCCTTCGGCGGGCTGCGTGCGGTCGATGCGCTGTCCTTCGACGTCGGCGAGGGCGAGATCGTCGGCCTGCTCGGGCCCAACGGCTCGGGAAAGACGACTGCGCTCAACCTGATCAGCGGCGCCCTCAAGCCCGACGGCGGCTCGGTGCGCTTCGAGGGCCGGGAACTGGCCGGGGCGCCGGCGCACCGCATCGTGCGCGCCGGCGTCGCACGCACGTTTCAGCTCGTGCGCGTGTTCAAGGCGATGACTGCGCGCGAGAACGTGCAGGCCGGCCTGCTGTTCGGCCGCGGCGGCCGGCGTGGCGACGCGCAGGCGCTGCTCGAGCGTGTCGGCCTGGGGAGCCAGGGCGAGCGGCCGGCGAGCGAGCTCACCTACATCGACCAGAAGCGCCTGGAGCTCGCGCGCGCGCTGGCGCTGCGGCCGCGGCTGCTGCTGCTGGACGAGTGGCTGGCCGGACTCAACCCGTCGGAGCTGGTGCAGGGGGTGGCGCTGATCCGCTCCCTGCACGGGGACGGCATGGCGGTGCTGATGGTCGAGCACGTGATGGACGCCATCCGATCGCTGTGCGACCGCTGCGTGGTGATGAACTCCGGCGCGCACATCGCCGAAGGCACGCCCGCCCAGGTGCTGTCGGATCCGCGCGTCGTGCAGGCCTACCTGGGCGACGACGATCTGGATGGCGATGGCCTCGAGAACGCCGATGTTTGAGGTGCAGCGGCTCTCGGCTGCCTACGGCCTGCACCGCGCGCTCGACGATGTGCAGCTCCGCGTCGGCGAGCACGAGGTGGTGGTCATGCTGGGGGCCAACGGTGCCGGCAAGACGACGCTGCTGAAGGCCATCGCCGGGCTCGTCGCGACGCCGGCCGAAAGCCGTATCGAGCTCGCCGGCCAGCCGCTGCACGCACTGCCGGCGCGGCTGCGCGTCGAGGCCGGCATCGCGCTGGTGCCCGAGGGCCGCGGCATCTTCGGCGACCTCACGGTGCGCGAGAACCTGGCGCTCGGCGCCTACCCGCGCCGCGCACGCGCGGGCGAGGCGGCCAGCCTCGAGCGCGTGCTGGCCCTCTTCCCGCGGCTGGCCGAGCGCCTGGGGCAGACCGCGCGCACGATGAGCGGCGGCGAGCAGCAGATGGTGGCCATCGGCCGTGCGCTGATGTCGGCGCCGCGTCTGCTGCTGCTCGACGAGCCCTCGCTGGGCCTCGCGCCGCTGATGTGCCTGGAGCTCTTCCGCGCGCTCCAGCAGGTGCGTGCCACCGGCGTCAGCATCCTGCTCGTCGAGCAGAACGCCAAGCGCAGCCTGGCCATCGCCGACCGCGGCTACCTGCTGGAGAACGGCCGCATCGCGGGCGAGGGCCGCGCCGGCCAGCTGCTGGCGGATCCCGCGGTGCAGGCGGCTTACCTGGGCGGCGCAAAAGGCTGACCGCGGCCGTGCGCCGCGCCCGCGGCTTCAGTCGGGCTTTTCGGGCTGCGGCGGCACCAGACCGAGCGGTGGCGGGAGATCGTCGCCGGCCTGGCGGCGGCGAAAGAGCGCCGCGCGCGAGAGCACGATCGTGGTCACCGGCGCGGTGATCGAAAGCACGATGATGATGAGCCAAGTGTGCAGCATGAGTCCTTCGCCGCGGCTGCTGAAGTGCACGATGGAGGCCAGCGTGACGATCCACGAGGCCAGCGACGAGGCCAGCGCCGGGGCATGCATGCGCTGGAAGAAGTTGTCCAGCCGCACGAGCCCCGTGGCCGCCAGCAGCACCACGAGGCCGCTGGCCAGCAGCAGCACGGCGACGACGATCTCGGTGGCCGGCGGCATCACTCGATGACCTCGCCGCGCAGCAGGAACTTCGCCAGCGCCATCGAGCTCACGAAGCCGAACAGCACCATGAGGAAGGCGCCCTCGAAGTACATCTGGCTGTCGTCGCGGATCGCCAGCACCAGCATGAGCAGCATGGCCACGACGTAGAGGAAGTCCAGCGCCAGCACCCGGTCCTGGGCGTTCGGGCCGCGCGCCAGGCGCAGCAGGGCCAGGCCCATCGCAAGCACGAACATCGTCAGGGTGGCGTCGATCGCGAGCGCGAGCAGGGGGCTCATTCGAAGATCTCCTTCAGCGGCAGCACGTAGTCGGCCCGGAAGCGCGCGACGAAGGCGGCCTCGTCGGCCAGGTCGAAGACGTGCAGGCGCAGCATGCTGCGGTCGGGCGCGAGCTCGCACCACACCGTGCCGGGGACGACGGTGACGATCATCGCCAGCGCCGCGAGCGCGTGTTCGTCGCGCAGATCGATCGGGATGTCGGCGAAGGCGCCGCGGGGTCGCTTCCTGCGCGCACGCAGCACGCCGAGCGCCACCTGCAGCGCCGAGACGAGCACGTGCGCGCCCACGAGCAGGATGAGGCCGATGAGCACCAGCGGGCGCTTGAGCGGCCCCGGCCGCGGCCGCAGCGAGCGCGCCAGCAGCGGCATGACGATGGCGACGCCGGCGCCGAGCGCGACCTGGTCGACGCTGACGCCGCGCGCCAGCAGCAGCCAGCTGCAGAAGAGGGCCAGCGAGAGCCAGGGCGAGGGCAGCCAGCGCTTCACGGTGTCCCCCGCGCGGCGCCGGACCAGGGGCGCGTGCCCATCACGGCGTCGATGTACTGCTGCGGCTGGTGCAGGGTGTCGGCCGTCGCCTGCGTGTAGCGCAGCACCGCGTTGCCTTGGAGCACCAGCAGCAACAGCGCCAGGACGAGAACGCCCACCGGAAGCGATTCGACGACGCGCAGGCGCAGCGCGTTGCTCTCGGCGCCGGTCCAGAAGTGGCGCATGCCCACGCGCATGAAGGCGATCGCCGCCAGCAGGCCGGAGACGATCAGCAGGGCGAACAGCGTCCACGCCGAACCCGAGCCGATGTCCAGCAGTGCTTGCAGCATCGCCAGCTTGCCGATGAAGCCCGCCAGCGGCGGCAATCCGGCGACCACCATCGCGCACAGCGTGAAGCTGACGCCGAGGAAGGCCAGCGCGCCGGGGATCACGCGCCCGACCAGCAGTTCCTCGTCGTCGTCGAGGTTGGCGCTGGCCGTGGGCTGGGCGTCGAAGAAGGCGGGCAGGGCGTCGTTGCCGTCGTCGAACTGCGGCGGGCCGAACTCGACCTGGCGGCTGCGTTCCAGCAGCTCGACGAGCAGGAAGAGCGCGCAGCCCGCGAGGGTCGAACTCGCGAGGTAGAAGAGCGCGGCCGCCGCCAGGTCCGGTTTCCCGAGCCCGAAGGCCGCCAGCAGCGTTCCCGACGACGCGATGACGCTGAAGGCCACCAGTCGCGCCAGCCGCTGCGAGGCCATCATGCCGATGGCGCCGAAGCCCAGCGTGGCGATTCCGCCCAGGACCAGCGCCATGCCGCCGAATCCGCCCGAGGCGCCGGCATCGGCCGGAAAGCACAGCGTCCACAGGCGCAGCAGCGCGTAGATGCCGACCTTGGTGAGGATCGCGAACAGCGCGGCGGCCGGTGCGCTGGCGGCGGCATAGGCCGCGGGCAACCAGAAGCCCAGCGGCCACACCGCGGCCTTGGCGAGGAAGGCCATCGCCAGGATGGCCGCACCGGCGTGCAGCAGGCCGCGGTCGCTCGCCGGAACCTGCGGCAGCTTCTGCGCGATGTCGGCCATGTTGAGCGTCCCCGTGACGCCGTAGAGGACGGCGACCCCGATCAGGAACAGCAGCGAAGCGACGAGGTTGATGGCGATGTAGTGCAGCCCCGCGCGCACGCGTTCGGCGCCGCCGCCGTGCAGCAGCAGGCCATAGCTCGCGGCCAGCAGCACCTCGAAGAAGACGAACAGGTTGAAGAGGTCGGCGGTCAGGAAGGCGCCGTACAGGCCCATCAACTGCAGCTGCAGCAGCATGTGGAAGTACATGCCCGCGTGCTGCCAGCGCGCGAGCGCGTACAGCAGTGCGGCCAGGCCCACCGTGCCGGCAAGCACCGCCATCAGCGCCGAAAGCCGATCGGCGACGAGAGCGATACCGTAGGGAACGGGCCAGTTGCCGGTGAGGTAGACGGCGAAGCTCGCCGGTGCCCCGCCGGCGTCGATGCGCCACAGCAGCGCGATCGCCAGCGCCAGGCCCAGGCCCGCCGAGCCGATGTTGAGCAGGGCCTTCAGCCGGCGCCGCCCGTCGCCCAGCAGCAGCATGAGTGCCGCCGTTCCCAGCGGCAGCAGGATCGGGGCCACCACGAGCGCGTCGTTGCCGCCGAGGCTGGCGTTCATGGCGCCTCCTCCTGGCCGTCGACGTGGTCGCCGCCGGACAGGCCGCGCAAGGCCATCAGCACGACGAGGAAGAGCGCCGTGGTCGCGAAGCCGATGACGATTGCCGTCAGCACCAGCGCCTGCGGCACGGGGTCGGTGTAGTGGGCGAGATCGGGCAGCGCGCCGGGGCGCACGATCGGCGCCTCGTCCACGGCCAGGCTGCCGACGCTGAAGATGAAGAGGTTGACGGCGTAGGACAGCAGCGACAGGCCGATCAGCACCTGGAAGGTGCGCGGACGCAGCACGAGCCAGACCCCGGCTGCCGACAGCACCCCGACCGCGAGCGAGACGACGATCTCCATCAGGCGGGCTCCGCGTCGGTTTCCATCGCAGCGGCCTGCTGGCGGCGCCCGCGCAGCGACTGGTGCGCGATCGCGGTCAGCAGCAGCAGCGTCGAGCCGACGACGACCGCGAACACGCCGACGTCGAAGATCGCCGCGCTCGGCAGATGCAGCTCACCCAGCAGCGGCCAGCGCACGTGCGCGGTGTGCGTTGTCAGGAAGGGGTATCCCAGGGCCATCGCGCCCAGGCCCGTGCCGAGGACGAGCAGCAGGCCGATCGCGATCCAGCGCTTGGGCAGCATCCTCATGCGTGCCTCGACCCAGCGCGTGCCGCTGACCATGTACTGCGCCACCAGCGCGCTCGCCACCACCAGGCCGGCGACGAAGCCGCCTCCGGGGGCGTTGTGGCCGCGCAGCAGCAGGTGCAGTGCGAAGCCCAGGCCCACCGGCAGCAGCAGCCGCACCAGCACCGCGGGCACGTCGAGATAGCGCTGCGTTGCGCGCCGGCCCTGGCGATGCAGGTCGCTGACGACATCGGCCGGAACGGCGCGCTGCTGCGCCGGCTCCTGCATCGCCTCCAGCGGCGGCCGGAAGCGCCGCAGCAGCGCGAACACGCTGATGCCGACGATGCCGAGCACGGTGATCTCGCCCAGCGTGTCGAAGGCGCGGAAGTCCACGAGCATGACGTTGACGATGTTGGCGCCACCACCCCCGGGCAGGGCCTGCTCGATGAAGAAGGGGGCGATCGACAGCGGGGCATGACGCGTCAGCAGCGCGTACGAAAGCGTCGCCAGGCCGAGCCCGATCGCCGCCGCCAGCGCCAGGTCGCGGCGGCGGCGCCACAACGCGCGCGCACTCGTGTCGGTCCGGGTCAGCTCGTCGCGCTTGGGCAGCCAGCGCAGGCCGAGCAGGAACAGCACCGTCGTCACGACCTCGACCGCGAGCTGCGTCAGCGCCAGGTCCGGTGCCGAGAACCAGGCGAAGGTGATGCACAAGGCCAGGCCCACCACCGAGAGCATGATGAGCGCGGCCAGGCGGTGGAACTTCGCCTGCCAGGCCGCGCCGATGGCGCAGCTGCCCGCCAGCATCCACAGACCTGCGAAGGCCGGCGTCACCGGGATGCGGGGACGATCGCCGGGGATCAGAGGCACGATCAGCGCCGAGGCCAGGCCAGCCAGCCCCGTGGCCAGCACGACCAGCAGCAGCTGCGGCTGCAGCCGGTCCGTCCCCAACAAGCGCACGCCGTGGCGCGCGAGGCGGCTGGCCACGGCTTGCAGCGTGAAGAAGAAGCCGCGTCCGTCGAGCCGGCCCATGCCCGGCGATCCGGGCCGTCGACGCTCGCGCAGGCGGGCACCGAAGACGGCGTAGAGGACGACACCGACGGCGGTGGCGAGCAGGCTCATCTTGAGCGGCGTGGTCCAGCCGTGCCACACCGCCAGGTTGTAGATCGGCAGCGGACCGCCGACCACCGGTTTCGCCGCCGTCGCGAGCACGGTGCCGATGCTCCACTCCGGCAGAGTTCCCACCAGGACGCACGCCAGCACCAGCAATTCCACCGGCACGCGCATCCAGTGCACCGGCTCGTGGGGTTTGCGCGGCGCCTCGCCGAGGGCGGTGCCGAAAAAGACGCCGTGACCCAGGCGCAGCGCATAGACCACCGCGAAGGCACCGGCCAGCGTCGCCAGCGCCGGCAAGGCGAACTCGACGGCCGGGTGTGTGCCCTGGATGATGGTCTCGGCGAAGAACATCTCCTTGGACAGGAAGCCGTTGAGCAGCGGTACGCCGGCCATCGCGGCGCTGGCGACGATGGCCAACGTGCCCGTGATCGGCATGTGCCGGAACAGCCCGCCGAGGCGGCGCATGTCGCGCGTGCCGCATTCGTGGTCGATGATGCCCACCGACATGAAGAGCGAGGCCTTGAAGGTCGCGTGGTTCATGATGTGAAAGACTGCCGCCACCGCGGCGAGCGGGCTGTTCAGCCCGAGCAGCAGCGTGATGAGCCCGAGGTGGCTGATCGTGGAGTAGGCGAGCAGCCCCTTGAGGTCGTTCTGGAACATGGCCGCGTAGGCCCCCAGCACGAGAGTGGTCAGGCCCGCGCCGCCGACGATCCAGAACCAGAGGTCGGTGCCGGCCATGGTCGGCCACAGCCGGGCGAGAAGGAAGACGCCGGCCTTGACCATCGTCGCCGAGTGCAGGTAGGCCGACACCGGGGTCGGCGCCGCCATCGCGTGCGGCAGCCAGAAGTGGAAGGGAAACTGCGCGCTCTTCGTGAGCGCGCCCGCCAGCAGCAGCACGAGCGCAAGCGGGTAGAGCGCATGGGAACGCACCATGTCGCCGGCCTCCAGCACGGCGTCGAGCTCGTAACTGCCGACGATGCTGCCCAGCAGCAGCACGCCCGCCAGCAGCGCCAGGCCGCCGGCCGCTGTCACCGTGAAGGCCATGCGCGCACCGCGGCGCGCGTCCTTGCGGTGCGTCCAGTAGCCGATGAGCAGGAAGGAGAAGACGCTGGTGAGCTCCCAGAACACCACCAGCTGCACCAGGTTGCCCGAGAGGACGACGCCCAGCATCGCCCCCATGAAACCCAGCAGGAGCGAATAGAAGCGCGCCGCCGGATCGTCCGGCGAGAGGTAGTAGCGCGCGTAGACGACCACCAGCAGCCCCATGCCGCAGACCAGCACCGCGAACATCCAAGCGAAGCCGTCCACGCGCAGCACCAAGTCCACGCCGACCGTCGACAGCCACGGCAGGCGCTCGCTGATGACGGCGCCGGCGGCGATCTCGGGGTAGAGCAATGCCAGCGGCAGCGCCACTGCCCCGGCCACCGCCGCGGCCCAGAGCGATTCCACGTTGCGCGCCGTGGTCGGCAGCAGCGCCGCGACCAGGCTGCCGACGAAGGGCAGGGCCAGGAGGAGGAAGAGGGACATCGCGGCGCATTCTAAAAAGGTGTTTCGGCGTGTCGCCTTCGATGCCGGGTGACACCCGGGAATCTCCTGCCCCACACGCGACGACGCCTGCGCCAGCAGGCGTCCTTCGCAGCCTTCCCGCCAGGCGGTGCATCGCCTTGGCGCGGTGTCGCCGCGCAATGTCGTGCCCCACTCCACGCTCGCGCGTCGCGGCCGCCGATCGCGGCTTGCTCACGCCGGTTCCACGCTCTACCATCGCGCGCCGTGACCGGCCTTCCGTTGCAAGGTGGCCGCGCGATTGCCGGAGGGAAGAACATGCCCATGACACGACGCGCGGCCCTGTTCGCGGGCCTCGCGCGCACGAGCGCACTGCTGGCGGCGCCTTTTGTCGTACGGCCGGCCGCGGCCGCCGAGGACAGCATCGTCGTCGGCCAGGTCGGCCCCTTCACCGGCCTGCCGGTTCCCGATGCGCCGCAACTCAACCTCGGCATGAAGGCGGCGTTCGCGCGCGTCAACGCCGCCGGTGGCGTCGGCGGGCGGCGCATCGCGCTGTTCGAGCTCGACGACACCTATACCGGCGACGGCTTCGTCAAGGCCTTCGGGGAGGCGATGAAGCGCAAGCCGGTGGCGCTGCTGTCGCCGGTGGGTTCGGTGGGGCTCACGCGCATGCTCGACGACAAGCTGCTCGACCGCGCCGACGTCTTCGTGCTGAACGCGATCCCCGGCGCCGAATCGCTGCGCAATCCCGGGCACGCGAAGCTCTTCCATGTGCGCGCCGGCGATCGCCAGCAGATCGAGAAGATCGTCGGCCTCTCGTCCACGCTGGGCGTCTCGCGGCTGGCGCTCCTGCACCAGAACATCCCGATGGGAAGCTCCGGCCTGGCGATGACGCGCGACGCCGCGGCCAGATCGGGCATCGCCAACCTGGCGGCGTTCGAGGCGACGACCGAGGCGGCGTCGGTGGCCGACGCCGCCGCCAAGGTGAAGAGCGCCGACGCGCAGGCCGTGCTCGTCATCGGCGCGCCACGCTTCATGGCCGACGGCGTGGCGGCGCTGCGCGCGGCCGGCTTCGGCCAGTTCGTTTTCGCGCTCTCGTACGCGCCGGCAACGCTCGTGCGCCAGGTGGCGGGCAGCGGCTCGCGCGGGGTCGGTCTGGCCCAGACCTTCCCCAACCCCCTGGGGGTGGGAACGCCGCTGCAGCGCGAGTTCCGCGCTGCGATGACGGCCATCGAGCCGACGCTGCGCAACTACACCTCGTTCCACCTCGAGGGCTACATCACCGCACGTGTCTTCGTCGAGGCGGCGCGGCGCGCGAGCGCGGTGAGCGCCGACGGCGTGGCACAGGCGCTGCGCCGCATGGGCGAGATCGACTTCGGTGGCTTTCGCGTCGACTTCGCCACGAGCAACGTCGGCAGCCGCTTCGTCGACATCGGCGTCATCGACGCCGACGGACGCCTCGTGTACTGAGCGATTCGGGGCGGGCTCTGGCCGACCGCGCCCGTCCGCCGCCGCATCCGTGCGGGGGGTGAGAGGGGTTCTCGCCAGAATGCAAGAAGGCAGCCCGAGGCTGCCTATCCCAAAGAAGGCAGCCCGAGGCTGCCTGTGCTGCCAGCTCGCAGCGCCGGCCTTGGCGCCCTACTTCTTCAGGTGCGCGAACTTGTTGCGGAACTTCTCGACGCGGCCCCCGAGATTGTCGACGCTCTTCTGCGTGCCGGTGTAGAAGGGGTGCGTCTCACTCGTCGTCTCGAGCTTCACCAGCGGCAGCTCGCGGCCGTCGTCGAGCTTGATCGAATCCTTCGTCTGCACGCAGGAACGCGTGACGAACTTGAAGCCGTTGGAGAGGTCCTGGAAGCAGACCTCGCGGTAGTTGGGGTGGATGCCTTCTTTCATCGTTGCCTCGGGTCGTCGGGGTAGCCACGCCCGCGTCTGCGGGCGCACTTGCCGGATGGGCCAAAAGCGGCGGATTGTAATGCCGCGCGCGGATCAGCCGCCGCGACGCATCATGTCGAAGAAGTCGAGGTTGTTCTTGCTCTGCTTCATCTTGTCGAGGATGAACTCCATGGCCTCGATCTCGTCCATGTTGTAGAGCAGCTTGCGCAGGATCCAGGTCTTCTGCAGGATCTCGGGCTTGAGCAGCAGTTCCTCGCGCCGCGTGCCGGACTTGTTGATGAGGATCGAGGGGTAGACGCGCTTCTCGGCCATGCGGCGGTCGAGGTGGATCTCGCAGTTGCCGGTGCCCTTGAACTCCTCGTAGATGACCTCGTCCATGCGGCTGCCGGTGTCGATGAGCGCGGTGCCGATGATGGTCAGCGAGCCCCCTTCCTCGATGTTGCGCGCGGCGCCGAAGAACCGCTTGGGCCGCTGCAGCGCGTTGGCGTCGACACCGCCGGTGAGCACCTTGCCGGAGGACGGCAGCACGTTGTTGTAGGCGCGCGCCAGGCGCGTGATCGAGTCCAGCAGGATGACGACGTCCTTCTTCAGCTCGACGAGGCGCTTGGCGCGCTCGATCACCATCTCGGCCACCTGCACGTGCCGCGCCGCGGGCTCGTCGAAGGTCGAGCTGATGACCTCGCCGCGCACGGTGCGCAGCATCTCCGTCACCTCCTCGGGGCGCTCGTCGACGAGCAGCACGATGAGGTGGATGTCGGGGTAGTTGGCGACGATGGCGTGCGCCAGATGCTGCATCATGACCGTCTTGCCGGTCTTGGGCTGCGCCACGAGCAGCGCGCGCTGGCCCTTGCCGATGGGGGCGATGAGGTCGATGATGCGGCTGGTGATGTTCTCCTCGGACTTGATGTCGCGCTCGAGCTTGAACTGCACCTTGGGAAACAAGGGCGTCAGGTTCTCGAACATGATCTTGTGCTTGTTCTCCTCCGGCGTGACGCCGTTGACGCGATCCACCTTGACGAGCGCGAAGTATCGTTCACCGTCCTTGGGCACGCGCACCTCGCCCTCGATCATGTCGCCGGTGTGCAGGTTGAAGCGGCGGATCTGGCTCGGCGAGAGGTAGATGTCGTCGGTCGAGGCCATGTAGCTGGTGTCGATCGAGCGCAGGAAGCCGAAGCCGTCGGGCAGCACCTCGAGCACGCCGTCGCCGAAGACCTGCTCGCCGCCCTTGGCGCGCTTCTTCATGATGGCGAACATCAGCTCCTGCTTGCGCATGCGGGCGACGTTCTCGATCTCCAGCGCCTCGCCCATCTTGATGAGTTCGCTGACGTGCTGGGCCTTCAGTTCGGAAAGATGCATGGGGAGGGTCCCTCGAGAGCTTGCCGCCACTGCCGGGGCGGTGCATGGGCGTTGGCGTGGCATCGACGATCACCGCGACGCCCGCGCGCGCTCCGCGGGAGCGCAGTCCGGTTGGTTCGAAGCGGGGAAGTTGCGCCGGGCCGCGTGCAGCCGGATCGGGCCGGGTTGTCCGGCCGTCGCTGCGCGGCGGTTGTCAGGCGAGGTCGGCGGGCGCGGTCCGCATCACCGCCGAGGCTCGCGAGCCGGGGAGGATTATAGGTGGCCGTCGACGAAGGCCGTCAACTCGCGCTTGGGGCGCGCGCCGGAGAGTTCGGCGACCTTCTGGCCGCCCTTGAAGATCATCAGCGTCGGGATGCCGCGGATGCCGAACTTGCCCGGCACCTCGCGGTTGTCGTCGACGTTCATCTTCGCGATCTGCAGCCGGCCCTGGTAGTCCTTGGCGATCTCGTCGAGGACCGGAGCGATCATCTTGCACGGTCCGCACCACTCGGCCCAGTAGTCCACCAGCACCGGCACTTCCGAGTTCAGGACGTCCTTGGCGAACGACTCGTCGGTGATGTGCTTGATCAGTTCGCTGCTCATGCGCTTGCTCTCCAATGCCTCTTTCTGCCCTGCGTCGTCGTCCGCTGCGGCCCTTGGCCCGACACAGGCGTGAGAACGCGTCCATTCTGACACATCGCCCCTACGGGTTGTCCGCCGGCCGCGCGGCCCGCCGCGGTGCGGGTCCGCGCGCATTTGCGGGGCCTTGACGGCGCTGTTCCCGGCATGGCGGCGGCGGCGCCCGTCGTCCAATCGGCCGCGTATGCCATCCTCATCGTCCCCTGCGAACACGGCTGCTGCGCCCACGGGGGTGCGTGGCCCGGCGCAGCGCCACTTCGCGCGCTTCGCCCTGCTGCGCCTGCTCGGCCGCAGCGAGCGCAGCATGGCCTGGCAGGTCGGCGATCCGGCGAGCAGCGGCGATTTCGTCCTGATGCTGCCGCGCGTCGTGCCGCGGGATGCGACGCACGCCGAGCGCTGGCTGCAGCGCGTGCGTCGTGCCGCGCGCCTGGACCATCCGCGCCTGGCGCGCGCGCTGGAGGTCGGGCTGCACGAGGGCTGGCCTTTCGTCCTCTACGAACTCGGCGAGCGCGCCACGCTGGCCGAGCGCCTGGGGCGCCAGGGGCTTGGCGGCGAGGACAGCGCCCGCATGGCCGCCGAGATCCTGCATGCGCTGGCCTACGCGCACGACGCCGGGGTCGCGCATCGCGACCTGCAGGCCTTCTCCGTCCTGGTGAGCGACAAGGGCGTGCCGCGGCTCATGGGACTCGAGCTCGCCTGCATCGAGGGCGAGGCGCGCACCGTGAGCGAGGCGCCGACGCTTCAGGACCAGCGCGAGGCCGCGCAGGCCGACGTCGTCCAGCTGGGCCTGCTCATGCACCCCATGCTCACCGGTCGGAACGCGCTCGACGAGGCCGATACGAGCCGGATGCTGCGGCGCATGCCGCCGCACGGGCACGAGATCGTGCGCCTGCCCTTCGGCACGCCGCGGCCGGTTCCCGAACCGCTGCGCGTGATCGTCAACCGCGCCACCGATCGCCAGGAGCGCCAGCGCTACCGCAACGCGCGCACCCTGGCGCGAGCGCTCGAAGGCTGGCTGCAGGCCGAGTCCGGACACGAGGGCGGACCGCTGGCGCTGCTGCTGGACAAGGTGCGCATCGCCGGCGTGCTGCCTGCGTCGCCGCACGGCGCGGAGCGCGCCGCGCACCTGGCGCTGATGGAGCAGAACCGCACCGACGAACTGGCGGAGGTGCTGCTCGAGGATGTGGCGCTGTGCTTCGAACTGCTGCGCGCGGCCAACGGCGCGCGCGTGGGCGGCGAGGCGGTGGCCGACAACGGCGCCGTGCTGACCGTGCGCCGCGCCATCGCCCTGCTGGGACTGGACGGCGTGCGCCGCATCGCGCTGGCCTTGCGGCCGTGGCCCGGACCGCTGGACGAGCGGCAGGCCGAGGAGTTCGCGCACGCGATGGAGCACGCCCGCCGCGCCGCCCGTGTCGCCGAGGCGCTTCGCCCCGCGGGCTACGACGCCGAGGTCGTGCACCTGGTCGCGCTGCTGCAGAACCTCGGCCGGCTCGTCGTGCAGTACCACTTCGCCGACGAGTTCCGGCAGATCCGGCGTCTGATGCAGCCGGCGCCGACCGCCGATGGCCTGGGCGAGGAGCCGGGAATGAGCGAGCAGGCGGCGGCGATGGCCGTGCTCGGCGTCGACATCGACGCCATCGCCAGCGCGGTGGGGCGCTGGTGGGGTCTGGGGGAGGAGGTCATGCACATGATGCGCCGCCACGCGGCGAACGCCGCGGTGCGTGCACCGGATTCCGACCACGAGCAGCTTCGCATCGCGGCGAGCTGCGCCAACGAGGCGGTGGATGCGATGACGCTGCCTGCCAAGCGGGTTCAACAGACGCTGCTGACGGTGGTGCAGCGCTACGGCCGCCTGCTGGCGTTCGGCCTGCGCGAGCTCCAGGAGGCTTTGCAGTCCAGCGGGGCGCCGGCCGCTGCCGCCGTCGAGCGCCGGGTGGCGTGATGAGCGGCCCGGGCGTGCGGTTGGCGCCGTGGCCATGGGCGCCGCGTCGGCCGCTTCGAGTTGCTGCGGACACCGGCGGCGGCGTCGCCACCGTCTCGCGCGCCGTCGCGATGATCGGCTTCGGCGGCGTGCGCAACCTCGCGCTTTCGCTGGTGCTGCCCGAGCACATGCAGGACCGGCAGCATGCCGCCGAGCTGAAGGAGGAGTTCCTGCGCGCGCTCATGGCCGGCACGCTGGCCGGCGAGCTCTTACCGCTGCTGCGCGAATCCGAAGAGGTCTTCATCGGCACGCTGTTCCAGAACCTGGGGCGCCTGCTCACCGCGTACTACTTCCCCGAGGAAGCGCAGCAGATCCGCCGGCGCGCGAGACCGAACGCGGCGTCGAGCGCGCGCGGCGGTGACCAACGTGCTGACGGCGGGCATCGCCGAAGTCGCGCAGCGACTGGCCGGCGACGAGTTCAGGCTCGACGAGGTGCTGCAGCAGGTGCTGTCGACGATGCAGCGTGCGCTCTCGCTGCAGCGCGTCGTGCTCTGCCTGCGCGACGCGCGCACCGAGACGCTGATCGGCCGCATGGCCGTGGGCGAGGGCGGCATGCAGGCCTGCAAGCCGTTCGTGATCCCGCTGCGCGATCGGCCCGGAATGCCGGTGGACCTCTTCGCCGCCGTCTGCCGCAAGGGCGCCGATACGGTGATCTCCGACACCACGCGCGGCGACATGGCCTCGCGCCTGCCGGCGTGGTACCGGCAAGCCGTCGATGCGCCGAGCTTCCTGCTGCTGCCGCTCATGCTGCGTCGGGCGCCGCTCGGGCTGATCTACGCCGACGCCGCCGTGCCCGGTGCGCTGGAACCCCGGGAAAGGGAACTGGCGCTGCTGCGCACGCTGCGCACGCTGCGCAACCAGGTCGTGATGGCCTTCCGCCAGCGTGGCGGCTGAGCGGCACGCCGACAGGGCGGACCCGCGAAGGTGACGAGCCTTACCCCCGGCACTGGTTGCAACGGTTAGGGCTGCTTGGTTCCCCACCTGACCCGGTTGGCCGCGCTCCCATGCGGGGAGGCCCGTCGCCGGGCATTGTAGGGGAGGGCTCGCGCGCCGCACCGCGGCCCAGCGCGGTGCTTCAGCGCAGCTGCAGCGCGTCGTCGCCGAAGGACAGGCCCAGCGGCTCGATGACGAGCGTCTTTGCGCCTGCCTCGACCTGCCCGGCGACGCGCGCGCCCACGCCTTGCGCTTGCGCCACGGCCACGGTGCGCTCGGCCTCCGCGGCGTCGACGAAGAGCGCGAAGCCCGCGCCCATGTTCAGCGTCGAGTAGGCCTCGCGCGCGTCGTGGGCGGCGTGCCGCTGGATGAAGCCCAGCACGGGCGGCACCGGCGGCAGCGTGTGGATGCGGTAGGTGAGCGCCTTCTCGTGGCGCAGCAGCTTGCGCCAGCCGTGGCCCGTGATGTTGGCGCAGTAGTGCGGCGCGATGCCGGCGTGCCACAGCGCCTCGGTCACCGGGCTGTAGAGCACGGTCGGCGCGAGCAGTGCGGCGCCGTAGGACAGGCCGGGCGCGACCTCGGTGAGCCAGCCCTGCGGCAACCGCTCGACGAGCTTGCGCGCCAGGCTCAGGCCGTTGGCGTGGATGCCGCTCGAGTCCAGCAGCACGATGGCGTCGCCCGGGCCCAGGCGATCGCCCACCGAGAGCCGCTCCTTGGGGTTGACGATGCCGGTGCACGAGGCCGCGAGGTCGATGCGCCCGGCCTCGACGATTCCCGCCAGCGCCGGTGTCTCGCCGCCGCCCCAGGCGACACCGCAGCGCTCGCAGGCGCGCTGCCAGCCTTCGACCAGCGCCCGGGCGCGCGCGCCGTCGGCGAACCAGTCCGAGCCGCCGGCGGCCCAGTAGGCCTGCACCACCAGCGGCGTCGCGCCGACGGTGACGAGGTCGTTGACCGCCATCGCGATCGTGTCCTGCGCGATCGCGTCGTACCAGCTGCGCCCGGTGAGCGCGGCCATCTCGTCGGCGACGATGGCCTTGCTGCCCAGGCACTCGACGATGGAGGCGAGGTAGAAGGGGCCGACATCGACGACGTAGGCCGACTCGCCGCGCGAGGCCGCGACCTCGCTGAAGCCGTGCGCCCGCAACTGCGTCGCGGTGGCCGCCGCGGCGCGCTGCGCGCTCACCTTCAGCGGGTCGATGCGGGCGTAATCGACGCCGGCCTGCTCGTAGCTCAGGGAGGCCGCGGCAGCGCCCGCGGACGAGGGTGGGAGGGCGGCGCTCATGGCACGATTATCGGGCGGCCCGCGCGTTGGCCGCGCGTGGACGCGACTCTTAGAATCGACCGATGAGCACCGTCGTCCTGGCCCGCAAGTACCGGCCGCGCAGCTTCGACCAGATGGTCGGCCAGGAGCACGTGGTGCGGGCGCTGACGAACGCGCTCGCCGGCAACCGGCTGCATCATGCCTACCTCTTCACCGGCACGCGCGGCATCGGCAAGACGACGGTCTCGCGCATCCTGGCGAAGTCGCTGAACTGCACCGGCGCCGACGGGCGGGGCGGCGTCACCGCCCGGCCCTGCGGCGTGTGCACCGCCTGCACCGAGATCGACGCCGACCGCTACATCGACTACATCGAGCTCAACGCGGCGAGCAATCGCGGCATCGGCGAGGTGCAGGAGCTGATCGAGCGCGCCGCCTACAAGCCCGGCGTGGGCCGCTACAAGGTCTTCATGATCGACGAGGCGCACCAACTCACCAAGGACGCCTTCAACGCGCTGCTGAAGACGCTGGAGGAGCCGCCGGACTACCTCAAGTTCGTGCTCGCGACGACCGACCCGGAGAAGATGCTGCCGACGGTGCTCAGCCGCTGCCTGCAGTTCAACCTGCGGCCGATCGCGCCCGAGGTCGTGCGCGAGCATCTGGCCGGCGTGCTGAAGGCCGAAGGGGTGGCTTTCGACGAAGGCTCGCTGCGTCAGCTCGGCCGGGCCGCGCGCGGGTCGATGCGCGACGCGCTTTCGCTGGCCGACCAGGCGATCGCCTATGGTGGCGGGCGGCTCGACGAGACCGTCGTGCGCGCCATGCTCGGCAGCGTCGACCGCGGCCATGCCGCCGCGCTCGTGACGGCGCTGGCCGCGCGCGACGGGCGCGCGCTGCTGCAGGGTGTCGACGCGTTGCGCCTGCAGGGCTTGTCGGCCGCGTCCACACTCGAGGAGATGGTGGCGCTGCTGCAGCAGATGGCGGTCGAGCAGGCCGTTCCCGGGGCGCTCGATGGCGCCGATCCGGATCAGGAGGATGGCGTGCGTCTGGCGGGTGTGCTGCCGGCCGACGAGACGCAACTGCTTTACAGCATGCTGGTGCAGGGCCGCGGCGAAATCGGCCCGATGGGCGACGAGCACGCGGCGCTGGCGATGGTGTTGCTGCGCTTCCTGGCATTCGCCCCGACCCCCGAAGGGGCGCCGCAGCGGCGTGGGCAAGCGGCGGCGGGCGCGGCCGCGGAGCCGGACGCTCCACCCTGGCTCGATGACGCACCGCCGCCCGACGACGAGCCGCCGCTGCGGACGGCAGCGCTGCGTGTGGCCTCCGCGCCGATGATGGCGGTTCCTGCGCAGCCGCCAGCGGCACCGGCCGAAGAAGCGCCGCCGACCACGCCGCTTGGCGATCGCTGGGAGGCGCTCGTGCGCACGCTGCAGAAGCAGGGCCGCATCTCGGCGCTGGTGCGCGAACTGGCGCTGCAAGCCGGCGCGCTGGCCTGTGACGAGGACGCGGACTCCTGCGTCTGGACGCTCGTCGTCGAGCGCGAATCGCTGCGCACGCCGGCGCTGGTCGCGAAGCTGCAGACGGCGCTGAGCGACGAACTCGGCCGTGCGCAACGGCTGCAGTTGCAGCCCGGTGTTCCCGCCGATTCGCCGGCCCGGCGCGAGGCCTGGGAGCGCCAGCGGCGCCTGATCGAGGCCGAACGACAGATTCGCGAAGACCCCGCGGTGGCCGAGTTGCTGGCGCAGTTCGAGACCGCGCGCCTGGTCCCCGGTTCGATCCGGCCCTTGTAGGGCCGGTGCGTTTCGAGGCGCGGCGGTAACCGGCGCTCCCCCGAAGCCCCTTCCCAACGCAGCATTGCAGGAGAGACACACCATGATGAAGGGCCAACTTGCCGGCCTCATGAAGCAGGCCCAGGCGATGCAGGACAACCTGCGCCGGGCGCAGGAGGAACTGGCGACGATCGAGGTCGAAGGCCAGTCCGGCGCCGGGCTGGTGAAGGTCACGATGACCTGCAAGCACGACGTGAAGCGCGTGACCATCGACCCCAGCCTGCTCGCCGACGACAAGGACATGCTGGAAGACCTGGTGGCGGCCGCCTTCAACGACGCGATCCGTCGCGCCGAAGGCGTGAGCACCGAGAAGATGGGCAAGCTCACCGCCGGCATGCCGCTGCCACCGGGAATGAAGTTCCCGTTCTGAATCCGAAGCAGGCTGGTGCCGGCGCCATGTCCGAATCCGCGCTCGCCGAACTCGTCGAGGCCCTTCGGCGCCTGCCCGGCGTCGGCCCGAAGTCGGCGCAGCGCATGGCCTACCACTTGCTGCAGCACGACCGCAGCGGCGCGCGCCGGCTCGCGCTCGCGCTCGAGCAGGGCGTGGCGCGCGTACGCCATTGCGCGCGCTGCCATGGCTTCAGCGAAGCGGAGGTCTGCTCCACCTGCCTGGACCCGGCGCGTGATGCGGCGCAGCTCTGCGTCGTCGAGACGCCGGCCGACCAGGCGGCACTCGAGCGCAGTGGCAGCTACCACGGCCTGTACTTCGTGCTCATGGGCCGGCTCTCGCCGCTGGACGGCGTCGGCGTGCACGAAATCGGCACCGCTTCGCTGCTCGAGCGCGTCGACGACGGCGCGGTGCGAGAGGTCATCCTTGCCACCGGCTTCAGCGCCGAGGGCGAAGTCACGGCGCACGCGCTCGGGCAGTTGCTGCGCGCGCGCGGGCTGAAGGTCACGCGGCTCGCGCGCGGCGTGCCGGTGGGAAGCGAACTCGAGTACGTCGATCTCGGCACGCTGGCGCACGCGCTCGCCGACCGGCGCTGACGCGGCATGCTCGTCCTGGGAATCGAGACCTCCTGCGACGAGACGGGCGTCGCGCTCGTCGACGGCGCCGGGCAGGGCCTGCCGCGGCTGCTCGCGCACGCACTGCACAGCCAGGTGAAGCTGCACGAGGCCTACGGCGGCGTCGTGCCCGAACTCGCCTCGCGCGACCACGTGCGACGCATCGTGCCGCTGCTGCGCCAGGTGCTGGACGAGGCCGGGCGAGCTCTGACACAGGTCGATCTCGTCGCCTACACGCAGGGGCCGGGGTTGGCGGGGGCGCTTCTGGTCGGCGCCGGCGTCGCCGAGGCGCTGGGCGCGGCGCTCCATCGGCCGACCTTGCCGCTGCACCACCTCGAGGGGCATCTGCTCTCGTCCTTCCTCGCGCCGCCGCCGCCTCGCTTTCCCTTCGTCGCGCTGCTGGTTTCGGGAGGGCACACGCAGCTCATGCGCGTCGACGGCGTCGGCCGCTACGCTCTGCTGGGCGAGACCATCGACGACGCCGCGGGCGAGGCCTTCGACAAGAGCGCCAAGCTGCTCGGCCTGGGCTATCCCGGCGGGCCGGCGCTTGCACGGCTGGCCGAAGACGGCAGGGAAGACGCGGTCGCGCTGCCGCGCCCGCTGCTGCACAGCGGTGACCTCGACTTCTCCTTCGCCGGCCTGAAAACCGCGGTGATGACGCGGCTGCGCGGCTTCGGTCCCGAACCGACCGATGCGCAGCGCGCCGACCTGGCCGCGTCGGCGCAGGCCGCGATCGTCGATGTGCTGGTGACCAAGACGCTGCGCGCGATGACGGAAAGCGGACTGTCGCAACTCGTCGTCGCCGGCGGCGTCGGCGCCAACCGGCGCTTGCGGCAGCAACTGGATGCCGCCGCGCAGCGCCGCGGCTTCTCGGTGCACTACCCGCCGCCGGAGCTGTGCACCGACAACGGCGCGATGATCGCGATGGCGGCGGCGATGCGCGTGCAGGCGGGCCTGGCGCAGCCGCGACGCGCGGGCAGCTTCGAGGTCCGCCCGCGCTGGCCGCTGGCCGAGGCCTGATGGGGCGGCTTCAGCCGATGGTGAGCTTGCGCGCGGCCGGCGCGCTGCGCTTGGCCAGGGTGAGCGTCAGCACGCCGTCGTCGAGCTTGGCTGCGGAGCTTGCCTCATCGACCTCGCCGGGCAGCGTGAAGCTGCGCGACCAGCTCGACACCGAGCGCTCGCTGTAGACGACGCGGTCGCCGTCCTTCCTCTCTTCTTCCTTCTTCGCCTCGGCCTGCACCGTCACGCGGCGGCCGTCGATGGAAACATGGACGTCCTCCTTGGCCGCGCCGGGAACGTCCAGCTTCACGGTGTAGGCCTGGTCGGATTCGCTCAGATCCAGCGCGGGAACGCGCGGGCCCTTGGCGTCGGTCGGCGCGGGCAGGCCGAAGAAGCGGTCGAAGCCGTCGTCGAACAGGCGTTCGATGCTGCGCGCGAAATCGGCACTCGAGCGGGTCATTGGTACGAGGAACATGGCACCTCCTAGAATTTGCGTCTGCATCACAGGTTCCCGGGCCGGCCCCGCCGTGGCTCGCCACCGGCGCGAACCGCCCTCGAAGACGAAATGAGCCCGAGCAACCCGCTTTTCAAGGGGCAGAGCCTGTCCGGACCCTCTTCCCGGAAGAGGCCGCTGCAATGAGCTCCCGATGGAACGGCCGGAATCGCCCCGCCGGCCGGCGGCGCTTGCTCGCCGCCGCGATGGCGCTGGTCGGCGGGACCGCGACGCCGTATCGGTCGACCCTGGCGGCGGCTGCCGCTGCGGCTTCGGCGCCGGCAGAGGGGGAGCCCATCCGCGTCGCGGTGATCGAGGGCCTCTCCGGCGTTTTCGCCAACGCCGGAGAGGCGGTGCTGCGCAACCTGAACTTCGCCGTCGAGCGCATCGCCGCCCGCGGTGGCGTGCGCCTGCCCGGGGGCGCGCGCGCGCTCGAGCTGCTGCGGCTGGACAGCAAGGGCAGCGTCGAGGAGGCGCTTTCGGCCTTGCGCGCGGCCATCGACCAGGGCGCGCGCATCGTCTGCCAGGGCAACAGCTCGGCGGTGGCGACCGCGCTCGTCGACGCCATCGACAAGCACAACGCGCGCGACCCGGCGCGCCGAGTCGTCTTCCTCAACTATTCGGCGGTCGAGCCTTCGCTGACCAACGACCGCTGCAGCTTCTGGCATTTCCGCTTCGACGCCAACGCCGACATGCGGCTGCGGGCGCTGGTCGAGGTGATGCGCGAGGACGCCGCGCTGCGCCGCCTCTACCTCATCGGCCAGGACTACAGCTTCGGCCAGCAACTGGCACGGCGCGCGCGCGAGATGATCGCCGCCGCGCGGCCCGACGTGCAGCTCGTCGGTGACGAGCTGCATCCGCTCGGGCGCGTCAAGGACTTCATGCCCTATGCGCAGAAGATCCGCACGAGCGGCGCGCAGGCGGTTCTCACCGGCAACTGGGGCAGTGACCTCACGCTGCTCGCGAAGGCCTTGCGCGAAGCCGGCAGCCAGGCGCGGCTCTACACCTTCTACGGCAACGCGCTCGGGGCGCCCGCGGCCATCGGCGAGGCGGGCGTGGGCCGTGTGCTGGCGGTGGCCGAGTGGCACCCGAACGTCGGCGATGCGGCCTCGGATGCATTGCATGCGGCCTTTCGCGCGCGCTATCCCGATCCGCGCGAGGACTACCTGCACCTGCGCATGCTGCTGATGGTGGAGATGCTGGCCGCGGCGATCGAGCGCGCGGGCTCGGCCGAGGCCCTGGCGGTGGCGCGCGCGCTCGAGGATGCGCGACTGTCTCCCGACGCCGCCTTCGCGCTCGGCGGCCGGCACGAGGCCTGGATGCGCGCGCAGGACCACCAGCTGCAGCAGCCGCTCGTGGTCAGCGTGATGGATCGCGTCGGCAGCCCGGGCGTGCGCGTCGACGTCGAAGGCTCGGGCTATGGCTTTCGCACGCTGCGCCGCTTCGCCGCCGCGGAGCTGACTCTGCCGAGCACATGCAGCATGAGGCGGCCACCCCTATAATCCCCGGTTCCCCGCTTTTCGGGGTCAAGCACGGCACCGGTCGGTTTCACCGGTGTTTCCGCAAGTGGCAATCGGAAACCGCAAGCGCCGCGGGCTCGCAGCCCGGTGGGCGTGGGCGGCTTCCCGTGAACGAGGAAATCCCATGTCCCTGGCTACCGCCGAGAAGGCCGAGATCGTCGCGGCCAACGCCCGCAGCGCGGGCGATACCGGCTCCCCCGAAGTGCAGGTCGCGCTGCTGACCGCGCGCATCAACCAGCTGACGCCGCACTTCAAGGAGCACAAGCACGACCACCATGGTCGCCGCGGCCTGCTGAAGATGGTCAACCAGCGCAAGCGCCTGCTGGCCTACCTCAAGGACCGCCAGCCCGAGCGCTACATGGCGCTGATCGCCAAGCTCGGCCTGCGCAAGTAAACCCTCCTGCCGCGGGCGGCCTCGACGACGGTGCCGCCCGCAAGTCCGTCGGAGACGCCTGTACGCGACGCTGCTGTGTCATTCCAGGGCTGCCCCACCGCCTGCGGGCCGCGCTGGAATGGCATTGCGTCCGTTCCGACCGCCTCCCGGTGATGCCGGCGCCACCGCATTCGCGCCATCCAGTTCGGAGAACCGCATGAGCATCTTCAACAAGGTCACGAAGACCTTCCCGTGGGGCCAGCACACCGTCACGCTCGAGACCGGCGAGATCGCGCGCCAGTCCACCGGGGCCGTCGTCTGCAGCATCGACGACACCGTGGTGCTCGCCACCGTGGTCGCCAAGAGCGAGGCCAAGGCCGGGCAAGACTTCTTCCCGCTCACCGTCGACTACATCGAGAAGACCTACGCCGCGGGCAAGATCCCGGGCAGCTTCTTCAAGCGCGAAGGCCGTCCGAGCGAGCTCGAGACGCTCACCAGCCGCCTCATCGACCGCCCCATCCGCCCGCTCTTCCCCGAGGGCTTCTTCAACGAGGTGCAGGTGGTCGTGCACGTGCTCAGCCTCAATCCCGAGGTGCAGGCCGACATCGCCGCCATGATCGGCACGAGCGCGGCGCTGGCGATCAGCGGCATCCCCTTCAACGGCCCCATCGGCGCGGCGCGCGTGGGCTACGTCAACGGCGAGTACGTCCTCAACCCGGGCAAGACGCAGCTCGCCGAGAGCAAGCTCGACCTCGTCGTCGCCGGCACCGAAGCGGCGGTGCTGATGGTGGAAAGCGAGGCCGACCAGCTCCCCGAGGAGGTGATGCTGGGTGCCGTCGTCTTCGGCCACGAGCAGGGGAAGATCGCGATCGGCGCCATCAACGACCTGGTTCGCGAAGCCGGCAAGCCCGAGTGGCAGTGGGCGCCGCCGGCCAAGGACGAGGCCTTCATCGAGAAGGTCAACGCGCTGGCCGACGGCCCGCTGCGCGCGGCCTACCAGATCCGCAGCAAGCAGGCGCGCACGCAGGCCTGCCGCGAAGCCTACGCCGCGACCCTGGCGGCGCTGAAGGCCGAAGGCCTCGAGTTCGACAGCGTCAAGGTCGAAGGCCTGCTCTTCGACATCGAGAGCCGCATCGTGCGCGGTCAGATCCTCGCCGGCGAGCCGCGCATCGATGGTCGCGACACGCGCACCGTGCGTCCGATCGAGATCCGCTCCGGCGTGCTGCCGCGCGCCCACGGCTCGGCGCTGTTCACGCGCGGCGAGACGCAGGCGCTGGTGGTGGCCACGCTGGGCACCGAGCGCGACGCGCAGCGCATCGACGCGCTCGCCGGCGAGTTCGAGGACCGCTTCATGCTGCACTACAACATGCCGCCCTTCGCCACCGGCGAAACCGGCCGCGTGGGCAGCCCCAAGCGGCGCGAGATCGGCCACGGCCGTCTGGCCAAGCGCGCGCTCGTGGCCGTGCTGCCGGGAAAGGACGACTTCCCCTACACGCTCCGCGTGGTCTCGGAGATCACCGAGAGCAACGGCTCCTCGTCGATGGCCTCGGTGTGCGGCGGCTGCCTCTCGCTGATGGACGCCGGCGTGCCGCTGAAGGCGCACGTCGCCGGCATCGCCATGGGCCTGATCAAGGAGGGAAACCGCTTCGCCGTGCTCACCGACATCCTCGGCGACGAGGATCACCTCGGCGACATGGACTTCAAGGTCGCGGGCACCGGTACCGGCGTGACCGCGCTGCAGATGGACATCAAGATCCAGGGCATCACCAAGGAGATCATGGAAGTCGCGCTGGCGCAGGCCAAGGAAGCGCGCTTGCACATCCTCTCCAAGATGGTGGAGGCGGTGGGTGGTGCCAAGGCCGAAGTCAGCCAGTTCGCGCCGCGCCTCTACACCATGAAGATCAACCCGGAGAAGATCCGCGACGTGATCGGCAAGGGCGGCGCCACCATCCGCGCGCTCACCGAGGAGACCGGCTGCACCATCGACATCGGCGAGGACGGCACCATCACCATCGCCAGCACCGACGCCGAGCGCGCCGAGTTCGCCAAGAAGCGCATCACCGAGATCACCGCCGAGGCCGAGGTTGGCAAGGTCTACGAAGGGCCGGTGACCAAGATCCTGGACTTCGGCGCCCTCGTCAACATCCTGCCCGGCAAGGACGGGTTGCTGCACATCAGCCAGATCGCACACCAGCGCGTCGAGCGCGTCGAGGACTTCCTCCAGGAAGGCCAGGTGGTGCAGGTGAAGGTGCTGGAGACCGACGACAAGGGCCGCATCAAGCTCTCGATGAAGGCGCTGCTGGACAAGCCCGAGGGTTACGTCGAACCCGAGCGCCGCGAGCGCGACGAGCGTCCGCGCCGCGAACGCGGCGACCGCGGCGACCGCGGCGACCGCGATGATCGTCCGCGCCGCGAGCGCAGCGACCGGGGCGAGCGCAGCGAGCGTCCGCGCCGCGAGGCCGAGCCGGGCGAGGCGCCCCCGAGCGACGCGGAGGCGTCCGGCAACGGCGGCACGCCGCCGACGGCTTGAGCACGCGCCGGCTACCAGGATGCGCGCGATCGAGATCGCCCAGGCCGGCGGGCCCGAGGTCCTGCGCGAAGCGCAGCGGCCCGAGCCGCTGCCGCAGGCTGGCGAGCTGCTGCTGGCGGTGCAGGCGTCGGGCGTCAACCGTCCGGACGTGTTGCAGCGCAAGGGCTTGTATCCGCCGCCGCCCGGGGCGTCCGACCTGCCGGGGCTCGAAGTCGCGGGCACGGTCATCGGCGGTGCCGCGGCGGACCTGGCGGCTGCGGGTCTTTCGGTCGGTGATGCGGTGTGCGCGCTGGTCGCCGGCGGCGGCTACGCCGAGCGCTGCACCGCGCCCGCGGCGCAGTGCCTGCCCGTCCCCGCCAGCCTGACGATGGTCGAGGCCGCAGCGCTGCCCGAGACCTTCTTCACCGTCTGGCAGAACGTGTTCGAGATCGCCCGGCTTCGGGCCGGCGAGACCCTTCTCGTGCAGGGCGGCACGAGCGGCATCGGCGTCACCGCGACCCTGCTCGCCAAGGCGCTGGGCGCGCGCGTGATCGCGACGGCCGGCAGCGATGAGAAGTGCGCCGCGTGCCTGGCGCTCGGCGCCGACCACGCGATCAACTACCGCACGCAGGATTTCGCCGCAGAGGCGCTGCGCCTCACCGACGGCCGGGGCGTCGATGTGGTGCTCGACATGGTGGCGGGCGACTACGTGGCGCGCGAACTGCAGTGCCTGGCAAACGACGGGCGGCTGGCGATCATCGCCGTGCAAGGCGGTACGAAGAGCACGCTCGACAGCGGCCTCGTGCTGCGCAAGCGCTTGACGATCACCGGCTCGACGCTGCGTCCGCGCACGCCGGCCTACAAGGCGATGCTGGCGCGCGGGCTGCGCGAGCGCGTATGGCCGCTGCTGGAGAGCGGGCGCGTGAAGCCGGTGATCGACCGCGTCTTCCCCGCGGCACAGGCGGGCGCGGCGCACGCGCTGATGGAGTCCGGCGCGCACGTGGGCAAGATCGTCCTGCAATGGTGAACCGGAGAGGGAAGCGATGACGTCAAGGCGCAAGCTGGTGGTGGGCAACTGGAAGATGCACGGCAGCCGCGCGGCCAACGCCGAGCTGCTGCGCGGCATCGTCGCCGCGCAGCCTTTCGCCGCCGAGATGGCGGTGTGCGCGCCTTTCCCCTACCTGGCCGACGTCGCCGCGGCCGTCGCCGGGACGGCGCTCGCCTACGGCGCACAGGACTGCTCGGCGCACGAGCAGGGCGCCTACACCGGCGAGGTGTCGGCAGCGATGCTGGCGGATCTCGGCTGCCGCTTCGTCATCGTGGGCCACTCGGAACGCCGCGCGCTGCACGGCGAATCGGATCGGCTGGTGGCCGAAAAGGCCAGGGCCGCGCTCGCGCACGGCCTGGTGCCCATCGTCTGCGTCGGCGAGACGCTGCTGCAGCGCGAGCACGCACAGACCGAGATCGTCGTGCAGCGCCAGCTGGCCGCGGTGCTCGCGCTGCTGGGCGAGCGTGCCGGCGAGATCGTCGTCGCCTACGAGCCGGTATGGGCCATCGGCACCGGACGGACCGCCACGCCCGATCAGGCGCAGGCGGTGCACGCGGTGCTGCGCGCGCAGCTGCAGGCCGCCACCGGAGGCGGCGCGCGCATGCGCATCCTCTACGGCGGCAGCGTCAAGGCCGACAACGCGGCGACGCTGTTCGCGCGGCCGGACATCGACGGCGGCCTGATCGGCGGTGCCGCGCTGAAGGCGACGGACTTCGTCGCCATCGGCCGCGCCGCGGGCTGAAACACGACGACGGGGTGCGCAACCGACTCGCCCGAATTCCTGGAGAGCTTTCACACATGCAGATCTGGATGACCCTCGCGCTCGCGCTGCAGATGCTGTCGGCGCTGGCGATGATCGGCCTCGTGCTGATCCAGCACGGCAAGGGCGCCGACATGGGCGCGTCCTTCGGCAGCGGCGCGTCGGGCAGCCTGTTCGGCGCCAGCGGCAGCGCCAACTTCCTCTCGCGCTCCACCGCGGCCTGCGCCACCGTGTTCTTCGTCAGCACGCTGGCCTTGGCGCTGATGTCGGACGTCGGCAGCCGCACGCGCGAGAGCAGCGGCGGCAGCGTGCTCGACCGGCCCGCCGAGGCGGCAAGCGCAGCCGCGACGGGTGCCATTCCGGCGGCGATTCCTGCCGCCTTGCCGGCGAGCGCGGCCGCGTCCGCCGCGGCGACGATCCCGAAGTGAGGGCGGTGCCCGCGGCTCCTCTAGACCTGGCGCAAACGGCGGGCTCATACCCGGGAAGTCCCTTGATTTCGAGCTAGAATTCAACGCTGTTCGACGAGCCCATCCTCATGCCAGTCGAGCGAGTTGCGAAGCGGGTTCACGTCGTGCCGACGTGGTGAAATTGGTAGACACGCTATCTTGAGGGGGTAGTGGCGAAAGCTGTGCGAGTTCGAGTCTCGCCGTCGGCACCAGCGATGAGCTCCCGAGTCGCGCGCAGCTCGCGGCAAGGGCCCGAACGCAGCACGGCACCGGCTTGAATGGGCTGTCGGGCGCGCCTTGCGTGGTCATCCTCCTGACCGCGGATGGCGCGCTTTTTTACGACCGGACTGGACCTGACTGAGCGCTGACGACGACATGGACCTGCAACCCTACGTGCCCGTGATCCTCTTCATCCTGGTCGGCGTCGCGGTCGGTGTGGCGCCGCAGCTGATCGGCTACGTCTTCGGCCCCAACCGCCCCGATGCGCAGAAGAACAGTCCCTACGAATGCGGCTTCGAGGCCTTCGACGACGCGCGCATGAAGTTCGACGTGCGCTACTACCTGGTGGCCATCCTCTTCATCCTCTTCGACCTCGAGATCGCCTTCCTCTTCCCCTGGGCGGTGTCGCTGCGCGACATCGGCGCGCCGGGCTTCTGGGCGATGATGGCCTTCCTGGGCATCCTCGTCGTGGGCTTCGTCTACGAGTGGAAGAAGGGCGCGCTGCAATGGGAGTGAAGGCATGAAGCGCACCGACGCACAGGACATCCGGAGCTGACACCCCATGGGCATCGAAGGCGTTCTCAAGGAAGGCTTCGTCACGACCTCGGTCGACAAGCTGATCAACTGGTCCAAGACCGGCTCGCTGTGGCCGATGACCTTCGGCCTGGCCTGCTGCGCGGTGGAGATGATGCACGCGGGCGCCGCGCGCTACGACATCGACCGTTTCGGCATGCTGTTCCGCCCCAGCCCGCGCCAGAGCGACCTCATGATCGTCGCCGGCACGCTGTGCAACAAGATGGCGCCGGCGCTGCGCAAGGTCTACGACCAGATGGCCGAACCGCGCTGGGTGCTGAGCATGGGCTCCTGCGCCAACGGCGGTGGCTACTACCACTACAGCTATTCGGTGGTGCGCGGCTGCGACCGCGTGGTGCCGGTGGACGTCTACGTGCCGGGCTGTCCGCCCACGGCCGAGGCGCTGCTCTACGGCATCCTGCAACTGCAGGCCAAGATCCGGCGCGAGAACACCATCGCGCGCGCCTGAGTCCCCATCGAGCCCAACCCCATGAGCCAACGACTCGACACCCTGCAGGCGGCGCTGGAAGCGGTGCTCGGCGACGCCGTCAAGAGCCTCGAGCGCGCGCGCGGCGAGATCACCCTCACCGTGGGCGCCGATCGCTATCCGCAGGTGGCGCTTGCCCTGCGCGACGAGCCCTCGCTGCGCTTCGAGCAGCTCATCGACCTGTGCGGGGTCGACTACGCCGACTACCGCAACCGGCCCTGGGAAGGGCCGCGCTTCTGCGTCGTCACGCACCTGCTCTCGGTGACGCACAACTGGCGCCTGCGGCTGAAGGTCTTCGCCCTCGACGATGACCTGCCCGCGGTCGCCTCGATGACGGGAATCTGGAGCGCCGCCAACTGGTTCGAGCGCGAGGCCTTCGACCTCTTCGGCATCGTCTTCGAGGGGCACGAGGACCTGCGCCGCATCCTCACGGACTACGGTTTCATCGGGCACCCGATGCGCAAGGACTTCCCGGTCAGCGGCCACGTCGAGATGCGCTACGACGCCGAGCAGATGCGCGTGATCTACCAGCCGGTGACGATCGAGCCGCGCGAGAACACGCCGCGCGTCGTGCGCGAGGACAACTACGGCGGACTCCACTGAGACCATGGCCGAGATCAAGAACTACACACTCAACTTCGGGCCGCAGCATCCGGCGGCGCACGGCGTGCTGCGGCTGGTGCTCGAGCTGGACGGCGAGGTCATCCAGCGCGCCGACCCGCACGTCGGCCTGCTGCATCGCGGCACCGAGAAGCTCGCCGAGACCAAGACCTTCCTGCAGGCGCTGCCCTACATGGACCGCCTGGACTACGTCTCGATGATGTGCAACGAGCACGCCTACTGCCTGGCGGTGGAGCGGCTGCTGGGCATCGAGGTGCCGATCCGCGCGCAGTACATCCGCGTCCTGTTCGCCGAGCTCACGCGGCTGCTCAACCACCTGCTGTGGCTGGGCGCGCACGGGATGGACTGCGGCGCGATGAACATGCTCATCTACTGCTTCCGCGAGCGCGAGGACATCCTCGACATGTACGAGGCGGTGTCGGGCGCGCGCATGCACGCGGCCTACTTCCGCCCCGGTGGCGTCTACCGCGACCTGCCGGACTCGATGACGCAGTATCAGGCCAGCCGCATCCGCAACGAGAAGGCGATCAAGGCGCTCAACGAGAACCGCCAGGGCAGCCTGCTGGACTTCATCGAGGACTTCTGCCGTCGCTTCCCGAAGAACGTCGACGACTACGAGACGCTGCTCACCGACAACCGCATCTGGAAGCAGCGCACGGTGGGCATCGGCGTCGTCAGCCCCGAGCGCGCGCTCAACCTCGGCCTCACCGGGCCGATGCTGCGCGGCAGCGGCGTCGCCTGGGACCTGCGCAAGCACCAGCCCTACGAGGTCTACGCCGACATGGACTTCGACGTGCCGCTGGGCAGCAACGGCGACACCTACGACCGCTATCTCGTGCGTGTGCACGAGATGCGCGAGGCCAACCGCATCATCCAGCAGTGCATCGACTGGCTGCGCAGGAACCCCGGCCCGGTGATCACCGACAACCACAAGGTGGCGCCGCCCTCGCGCGTGGACATGAAGACCGGCATGGAGGAGCTGATCCACCACTTCAAGCTCTTCACCGAAGGCATGCACGTGCCCGAGGGCGAGGCCTACGCCGCGGTCGAACACCCCAAGGGTGAATTCGGCATCTACATGATCAGCGACGGCGCCAACAAGCCCTACCGCATGAAGATCCGGGCGCCGGGCTTCGCGCACCTGGCGGCCTTCGACGAGCTCACGCGCGGGCACATGATCTCGGACGCGGTGGCGATCATCGGCACCATGGACATCGTCTTCGGCGAGGTTGACCGATGATTTTCTCCGACGCCACGCTGGCGCGCTTCGCCAGGGAAGTCGCCAAGTATCCCGCGGACCAGAAGCAGTCGGCGGTGATGGCCTGCCTGGCCATCGTGCAGCACGAACAGGGGCACGTTTCTTCCGAAGCCGAGGAGGCGGTGGCCGCGTACCTGGGCATGCCGCCGATCGCGGTGCACGAGGTGACGAGCTTCTACAACATGTACAACCAGCACCCGGTCGGGCGCTACAAGCTCAACGTCTGCACCAACCTGCCGTGCCAGCTGCGCGACGGGCAGAAGGCGCTCGAGCATGTCTGCGAGCGCCTGGGTGTCGAGCCCTACGGCACCACGGCCGACGGCCGGTTCACCGTGCAGCCCTGCGAGTGCCTGGGCGCCTGTGCCGACGCGCCGGTGATGCTCGTCAACGACCGCGAGATGCTCAGCTTCATGAGCCCCGAGCGTCTGGACGAATTGCTCGAGACGCTGAAGAAGGCCCAGGGGTGACCAAGGTGAGCACGCTCGACCTCTCGAAGTTCAAGGCCAGCGGCCTCGAGACCTGCTTCCACGGCCGGCACATCAATCCACAGATCTACGCCGGGCTCGACGGCCGCAACTGGCGCCTGGCCGATTACGTCGCGCGCGGCGGCTACGAGGCGCTGAAGAAGATCCTCGGCAAGGACGGCGGCGCGGGAATGACGCCCGACGAGGTGCTCGCCGAGGTCAAGGCCAGCGGTCTGCGCGGGCGCGGCGGCGCGGGCTTTCCGACCGGCCTGAAGTGGAGCTTCATGCCGCGCCAGTTCGCGGGGCCGAAGTACCTCGTCTGCAATTCCGACGAAGGCGAGCCCGGTACCTGCAAGGACCGCGACATCCTGCGCTACAACCCGCACATCGTCATCGAAGGCATGGCGATCGGCGCCTACGCGATGGGGGTGAAAACCGCCTACAACTACATCCACGGCGAGATCTTCGAGATCTACCAGCGCTTCGAGGAGGCGCTCGAGGAGGCGCGCGCGGCGGGCTTCCTCGGCGAGAACATCCTCGGCAGCGAGTTCAGCTTCCAGCTGCACGCGCACCACGGCTTCGGCGCCTACATCTGCGGCGAGGAGACCGCGCTGCTCGAGTCGATCGAGGGCAAGAAGGGTCAGCCGCGCTTCAAGCCGCCGTTCCCCGCGAGCTTCGGCCTTTACGGCAAGCCGACGACGATCAACAACACCGAGACCTTTGCCGCGGTGCCATGGATCATCCGCAACGGCGGCCAGGCCTACCTCGACTGCGGCAAGCCCAACAACGGCGGCACCAAGATCTATTCGGTCGTCGGCGACGTCAATGCGCCGGGCAACTTCGAGGTGCCGCTGGGAACGCCGTTCCCGAAGCTGCTCGAGCTTGCCGGCGGCGTCAAGGGCGGGGCCTTGAAGGCGGTGATCCCCGGCGGCTCCTCGGCGCCGGTCCTGCCGGCTGCGCTGATGATGGACTGCACGATGGACTACGACTCCATCGCCAAGGCCGGCTCCATGCTCGGCTCGGGCGCGGTGATCGTGATGAACGACAGCCGCTGCATGGTGAGGAGCCTGCTGCGCCTGGACTACTTCTACATGCACGAGAGCTGCGGCCAGTGCACGCCCTGCCGCGAGGGCACGGGATGGCTGTGGCGCATCGTCGACCGCATCGAGAACGGCAAGGGCCGCGTCGAGGACCTGGAGCTGCTCGATTCGGTGGCCGGAAACATCAAGGGCCACACCATCTGCGCGCTGGGCGACGCGGCGGCGATGCCGGTGCAGGCGATGCTCAAGCACTTCCGCGACGAGTTCATGTACCACATCGAACACAAGACCTGCCGGGTCAAGCCGACGGCGTGAGCGCGCAGGGGTCCACCATGATCGAAATCGAACTCGACGGCAAGAAGGTCAGCGTCCCCCCGGGCAGCATGGTGATGCATGCGGCGGAGGCGATCGGCCTGTACGTTCCGCACTTCTGCTACCACAAGAAGCTCTCGATCGCGGCCAACTGCCGCATGTGCCTGGTCGAGGTCGAGAAGGCGCCCAAGCCGATGCCGGCCTGCGCGACGCCGGTGACGCAGGGCATGGTGGTGCACACCAGGAGCGCGAAGGCGATCGCGGCGCAGAAGGGGGTGATGGAGTTCCTGCTCATCAACCACCCGCTGGACTGCCCGATCTGCGACCAGGGCGGCGAATGCCAGCTGCAGGACCTCGCCGTGGGCTACGGGTCCAGCGGCACGCGCTACGTCGAGGAAAAGCGCGTCGTCGTGCCCAAGGACATCGGCCCGCTCATCAGCACGAAGGAGATGACGCGCTGCATCCACTGCACGCGCTGCGTGCGCTTCGGGCAGGAGATGGCCGGCGTGATGGAGCTCGGCATGCAGAACCGCGGCGAGCTCTCGGAAATCGTCTCCTTCGTCGGACGCAGCGTGGACAGCGAGCTCTCGGGCAACATGATCGACCTTTGCCCGGTGGGCGCGCTCACCAGCAAGCCCTACCGCTACAGTGCGCGCAACTGGGAGCTCTCGCGCCGCAAGAGCGTGAGCCCGCATGACAGCACGGGTGCCAACCTGATCGTCCAGGTCAAGGCCGATCGCGTCAAGCGCGTGCTGCCGCTCGAGAACGAGGACGTCAACGAGTGCTGGATCGCCGACCGCGATCGCTGGTCCTACGAGGCGCTGGAGAGCGAGCAGCGGCTGACTCGGCCCATGCTCAAGGAAGATGGACAGTGGAAGGCGGTGGACTGGAACACCGCGCTCGGCTTCGTCGCCGACGGCCTGCAGCGTGTGAAGGCCGAGTTCGGTGCCGCGGGCATCGGCGCCGTCGCCAGCACGCACGCCACCGTCGAGGAACTGCACCTGCTCGCGCGCATCGCGCGCGGCCTGGGCAGCGAGAACATCGACGTGCGCACGCGCCACGCCGATGCCGGAAACCTCGCTGCGGCGGGGCATGCGCGCTGGCTCGGCACCTCGATCGCCTCCTTGTCGACGCTCGACCGTGCCTTCGTGGTCGGCTCCTTCCTGCGCAAGGATCATCCGCTGTTCGCGCAGCGCATCCGCCAGGCGGTCCGTCATGGCGCGCAGTTGCACAGCCTGCACGCGGTGCACGACGACTGGGCGATGCCGCTGGCCTCGACGATGACCGCCGCGCCCTCGGCGTGGCCGCAGGCGCTGGCCGATGTCGCCGCCGCCGTGGCCTTGGCCAAGGGGGTGGCTGCACCCACGCCGGCGCAGCCCACCGCGGCGGCGAAGACGATCGCCGAGTCCTTGCTCTCGGGCGAGCGCAAGGCGGTGCTGCTGGGCAACGCGGCGGCACAGCACCCGCAGGCCGCGCAACTGCTGGCGCTCTCGACATGGATCGCGCAGGCCTGCGGCGCCAGCGTCGGCTACCTCGGCGACGGCGCCAACGCCGTCGGCGCGCAGCTCGTCGGCGCCGTACCGCGCGCGGGCGGCCTTTCGGGCGCGCAGATGCTCGCGCAGCCGATGAAGGCGCTGCTGTTGCTGGACGTGGAGCCGCTGCTGGACGCCGCGGATGCCGCCGCGGCCAAGGTCGCGCTTGCGGCTTCGGGCCTCGTCGTCGCGCTGAGCGCATGGAAGGACGCCGCCCCCGAGGGCGCGGACGTGCTGCTGCCGATCGCGCCCTTCACCGAGACCTCGGGCACCTTCGTCAACGCCGAAGGGCGTGCCCAGAGCTTCGTCGGCGTCGTCAAGGGGCAGGGCGATTCGCGCCCGGGCTGGAAGGTGCTGCGCGTGCTCGGCAATCTGCTCGGCCTCGAGGGCTTCGAGTACGAGAGCAGCGAGCAGGTGCGCGACGAGGCGCTGGGCGATGCAGGCGCGCTGGCCTCGCGCCTGGACAACACGCCGGCGGCCACCATCGAGGCGCCCGCGCCGGTCGCAGGCGGCCTGGAGCGCATCGCCGACGTGCCGATCTACATGGCCGATTCGATCGTCCGTCGCGCGCCTTCGCTGCAGGCCACCGCCGACGCGCGCGCGCCGGTGGCCGGGCTGCCGACCGCCCTGTGGCAGCAACTTGGCCTCGCCGAAGGCGGCAAGGTTCTCGTCGCGCAGGGCCAGGCCGCCGTGGTGCTGCCGGCGCGCCACGACGCCTCGCTGGATGAGCGCAGCGTGCGCGTGGCCGCGGGCCATCCGGCGACGCAGGCCCTGGGCCCGATGTTCGGGGCGCTGACGGTCGAGAAGGCCTGATCGAGGGACGCCGCATAGCCATGTTCGAACCCCTGCACCAAGCCGCCAACGCCGCTCTCGGCCCGGGCCTGTGGCTCGTGATCTGGAGCCTCGTGAAGATCATCGTCCTCGTGGCGCCCTTGATGGGCTGCGTCGCCTACCTGACCCTGTGGGAGCGCAAGGGCATCGGCTGGACGCAGGTTCGCCCCGGCCCCAACCGCGTCGGCCCCTACGGTCTGCTGACCCCGATCGCCGACGCCGTCAAGCTGGTCTTCAAGGAGATCATCCGCCCGACCGCTGCGTACAAGAGCCTGTTCTTCCTCGGGCCGGTGATGACCATCATGCCGGCGCTGGTGGCCTGGGTGGTGATTCCCTTCGGGCCCGAGGTGGCGCTGGCCAACATCAACGCCGGCCTGCTCTTCCTCATGGCGATCACCTCGCTGGAGGTGTACGGGGTCATCATCGCCGGCTGGGCGAGCAACTCCAAGTACGCGCTGCTGGGTGCGCTGCGCGCGACCGCGCAGATGGTCTCCTACGAGATCCCGATGGGCTTCGCGATGGTCATCGTGCTCATGGTCGCCGGCAGCCTGAACATGACCGACATCGTCATGACGCAGGCCAGCGGGCGCTTCGCCGACATGGGCCTCAACTTCCTGTCCTGGAACTGGCTGCCGCTGCTGCCCATCTTCCTCATCTACTTCATCTCCGGGCTGGCCGAGACCAACCGCCATCCCTTCGACGTCGTCGAGGGCGAGTCGGAGATCGTCGCCGGCCACATGATCGAGTACTCGGGCATGTCGTTCGCGATGTTCTTCCTCGCCGAGTACGCGAACATGATCCTCGTCTCGACGATCACCGTGATCATGTTCCTCGGCGGCTGGCTGCCCCCGGTGTCCCTCCTGTCCTTCATCCCGGGCTGGATCTGGCTGGGCGTGAAGGTCTTCGTCGTCGTCACCATGTTCCTCTGGGTGCGCTCGACCTTCCCGCGCTTTCGCTACGACCAGATCATGCGCCTGGGCTGGAAGGTCTTCATTCCGGTGACGCTGGTGTGGCTCGTCGTCGTCGGGCTGTGGATCCAGTCGCCCTACAACATCTGGAAATGAAGAGGAGGCCGACGTGTCGCTGACCGCCATCAAGGACTTGTTCTCCAGCTTCATGCTCGCCGAGCTGATCAAGGGCCTCATGATCACCGGCAGGCACTTCCTCTCGCCGCACATCACGATCGAGTATCCGGAGGAGAAGACGCCGCTGTCGCCGCGCTTTCGCGGCCTGCACGCGCTGCGCCGCTACGACAACGGCGAGGAGCGCTGCATCGCCTGCAAGCTGTGCGAGGCGGTGTGCCCGGCGATGGCCATCACCATAGAGTCCGACGAGCGCGCCGACGGCACGCGGCGCACGACGCGCTACGACATCGACCTGACGAAGTGCATCTTCTGCGGCTTCTGCGAGGAGAGCTGCCCGGTCGATTCGATCGTCGAGACGCACATCTTCGAGTACCACGGCGAGAAGCGTGGTGATCTGTACTTCACCAAGGACATGCTGCTGGCGGTGGGGGACCGCTACGAAAAGGAGATCGCCGAGCGTCGGCAGGCCGACGCGAAGTTCCGCTGATCCCGGGTCGAGCGCTGCAGCCCGGTCGTCGCGACCGCCGCGGCCATCGGCGCGCGCCACCTTGCGCACGAATCATCCATGGACACGACCACCGCACTCTTCTACGTCTTCTCGGCCGTGCTGCTGCTGGCGGCGCTGCGGGTCATCACCGCACGCAACACCGTGCACGCGACGCTGTACCTGGTGCTCGCGTTCTTCAACGCCGCCTGCATCTGGATGCTGCTCGAGGCCGAGTTCCTCGCCATCGTGCTCGTGCTCGTCTACGTCGGCGCGGTGATGGTGCTCTTCCTCTTCGTCGTCATGATGCTCGACATCCGAAGCGACCAGTTCCGCCAGGGTTTCTGGAAGAGCTTCCCGCTGGCCGCGATGGTGGGCGTCGTGATCGCGCTCGAACTGGCCTTCGTGCTCATGCGCGGCTTCCAGTCGACGCAGGCGCCGGTGCTGGACGCCGCGGCGCAGGCGATGGGCAACACGCGGCTGCTGGGAATCGAGCTCTACACGAGCTACCTCTATCCGCTGCAGATTGCGGGCGTGCTGCTGCTGGTGGCGATCATCGCCGCGATCGCGCTGACGCTGCGCCGGCGCAAGGACGCACGCTACGTCGATCCTGGCCAACAGGTGCGCGTGAAGGCCGCCGACCGCCTGCGCGTGGTGAAGATCGAGCCCGTGGTCGAGACGCCCGCGGCGCCCGCCGTCAAGGAAGGAGGGGCGTCGTGATGGGCCCGCTCACGCTCGGTCATTACCTGTCGCTGGGCGGCGTGCTGTTCGCGCTCTCGGTGGTGGGCATCTTCCTCAATCGCCGCAACCTGGTCGTGCTGCTCATGGCCATCGAGCTCATGCTGCTGGCGGTCAACATGAACTTCGTGGCCTTCTCGCACTACCTCGGCGACATGGCGGGCCAGGTGTTCGTGTTCTTCATCCTCACCGTGGCTGCGGCCGAGTCGGCGATCGGCCTGGCGATCCTGGTCGTGCTGTTCCGCAACCGCGCCGCGGTCGACGTGGCCGAGTTGGACGAGCTCAAGGGCTGATTCCATGGCTTCCAGCATCTCGCAGAACCAGCTTCTCGTCATCGCGCTGGCGCCGCTGGTGGGGGCCGTCATCGCCGGCCTCTTCGGCTGGCTCGTCGGCCGGCGCGGCGCACACACCGTCACCATCCTCGGCGTCCTGCTGTCCTTCGTCGGCTCGGTGATGGTGCTGCTGCAGGTCGTCGACGGCGCCCGCTTCGCCGGCACGATCTACGAGTGGGCGGTGCTGGGCAGCCTGAAGATGGAAGTCGGTTTCCTCGTCGACGGCCTCACCGCGATGATGATGGTCGTCGTCACCTTCGTCTCGCTGATGGTGCACGTCTACACCATCGGCTACATGGCGGAGGACCCGGGCTACACGCGCTTCTTCTCCTACATCAGCCTCTTCACCTTCTCGATGCTCATGCTCGTCATGAGCAACAACTTCCTGCAGCTCTTCTTCGGCTGGGAGGCAGTGGGCCTGGTGTCGTACCTGCTGATCGGCTTCTGGTACAAGAAGCCCTCGGCGATCTTCGCCAACCTGAAGGCCTTCCTCGTCAACCGCGTCGGCGACTTCGGCTTCATCCTCGGCATCGGCCTCATCGTCGCCTACGCCGGCACGCTGGACTACGCCGAGGCCTTCGCCAAGGCGGACGAACTGGCGGCGCTGAGCTTCCCCGGCACCGACTGGGCGCTGCTCACCGTCACCTGCATCTGCCTCTTCGTCGGCGCGATGGGCAAGAGCGCGCAGTTCCCGCTGCACGTCTGGCTGCCCGATTCGATGGAAGGCCCGACGCCGATCTCGGCGCTCATCCACGCCGCGACCATGGTCACGGCGGGGATCTTCATGGTGGCGCGCATGTCGCCGCTGTTCGAGCTCTCCGACACCGCGCTCAACCTGGTGCTCGTGGTCGGCGCCATCACCGCGCTCTTCATGGGTCTGCTGGGCGTGATCCAGAACGACATCAAGCGCGTCATCGCCTACTCGACGCTCTCCCAGCTGGGCTACATGACGGTGGCGCTGGGCGTCTCGGCCTACTCGGTGGCCGTGTTCCACCTGATGACGCACGCCTTCTTCAAGGCGCTGCTCTTCCTCGGCGCGGGCTCGGTGATCATCGGCATGCACCACGACCAGGACATCCGCAACATGGGCGGCCTGCGCAAGTACATGCCCATCACCTGGATCACCTCGCTGCTGGGCAGCCTGGCGCTGATCGGAACGCCCTTCTTCTCGGGCTTCTACTCCAAGGACAGCATCATCCTGGCTGCGCAGGCGAGCGACCTGCCGGGCGCTGGCTTCGCGACCTTCGCCGTCGTCGCCGGCGTCTTCGTGACGGCGTTCTATTCGTTCCGCATGTACTTCCTCGTCTTCCACGGCGAGGAGCGCTTCCGCCACAAGCCCTTCCCGGGCGAGCACGACCATCACGGGCATGTCCACGTGCCGCACGAGACGCCGCCGGTGGTGTGGGTGCCGCTGGTGCTGCTGGCGGTTCCATCGGTCGTCATCGGCTTCCTGACGATGGCGCCGATGCTGGTGGGCGACTTCTTCGAGGACAGCATCGTCGTCGATGCCGCGCGTCACGGCGCGATGGCCGAAGTCGTCAAGCATGCCGGCCACCCGGTCGAGATGGGCCTGCACGGCTTCGTCGGCCTGCCGTTCTGGCTCGCGCTGGCAGGCGTCGTCACTGCCTGGGTGTTCTACCTCAAGGCGCCGGCCATTCCCGCGGCGCTGGACAAGGCGCTCAAGCCGCTGCGCATCGTCCTCGAGAACAAGTACTACATGGACTGGTTCTACGAGAACGTGCTCGCGCGCGGTGTGCGCCTCGTCGGCACGGGCCTGTGGAAGGGCGGCGACCAGGCCATCATCGACGGCGTCGTCATCGACGGCTCGGCGCGCGCGGTGGGCGTCTTCGCCGGGTTGCTGCGCCTGGTGCAGACGGGCCAGCTCTACTGGTACGCGCTGGTGATGGTGCTCGGGATCTTCGGGCTCATGACGTGGCGCCTGTGGCCCTACCTGAGCGCGGCGCTGTGAGGGCCGGGCGGACGAACGGCATAGAGAGAGAACAATGGGTCTGCTGAGTCTTGCCATCTGGGTTCCGATCGCCACCGGCGTGCTGCTGCTGGCCATCGGCCGCGATCACAACGCGGGCACGGTGCGCGTGCTCGCGCTGCTGGGGTCGATCGTCTCCTTCCTCGTCACGCTGCCCCTGATCAGCCGCTTCGACTACGGCACCGCGGCGCTGCAGTTCGTCGAGAAGCACACCTGGGTCGAGCGCCTCAACATCAACTACCACCTGGGCGTCGACGGGCTGTCGGTCTGGTTCGTGCTGCTCACGGCCTTCATCACGGTGATCGTCGTCATTGCCGGCTGGGAGGTGATCACCGAGAAGGTCGCGCAGTACATGGCGGCCTTCCTCATCCTCTCGGGGCTGATGGTGGGCGTGTTCGCCGCCGCCGACGGGGTGCTCTTCTACATCTTCTTCGAAGGCACGCTGATCCCGATGTACCTCATCATCGGCGTCTGGGGCGGCCCGCGGCGCGTCTACGCCGCGTTCAAGTTCTTCCTCTACACCTTCGCCGGCTCGCTGCTCATGCTGGTGGCGCTGCTGTACCTCTACTTCAAGTCCGGCGGCAGCTTCGACATCCTCGGCTGGCACCGCCTGCCGCTGACGCTCGCCGAGCAGACCCTCCTCTTCTTCGCCTTCTTCGCCGCGTTCTCGGTGAAGGTGCCGATGTGGCCGGTGCACACCTGGCTGCCGGACGCGCACGTCGAGGCGCCCACCGGCGGCTCGGTGGTGCTGGCGGCGATCATGCTCAAGCTCGGCGCCTACGGTTTCCTGCGCTTCTCGATGCCGATCGCCCCCGATGCCGCGCACAAGTACGACTGGTTGATGATCGCGCTCAGCCTCGTGGCCATCATCTACATCGGCCTCGTGGCGCTGGTGCAGAAGGACATGAAGAAGCTCGTCGCCTACAGCTCGGTGGCGCACATGGGCTTCGTCACGCTGGGCTTCTTCGTCTTCAACGAACTCGGCGTCACCGGCGGCATCGTGCAGATGATCGCCCATGGCTTCGTCTCGGGCGCGATGTTCCTGTGCATCGGCGTGCTCTACGACCGCGTGCACAGCCGCGAGATCGCCGCCTACGGCGGCGTCATCAACACCATGCCGCGCTTCGCCGTCTTCGTCGTGCTGTTCGCGATGGCCAACTGCGGGCTTCCGGGCACGGCGGGCTTCGTCGGCGAGTGGATGGTGATCCTGGGCGCGGTGCAGGTCAACTTCTGGCTCGGCCTGCTGACGGCGACCGCGCTCATCTCGGGCGCGGCCTATACGCTGTGGATGATCAAGCGCGTCTACTACGGCGAGATCGCCAACGCCGACGTGCGCGCGATGCAGGACATCGGCTCGCGCGAGTTCCTGGTGCTCACCGTGCTGGCCTTGGCGGTGCTGTGGATGGGTCTGCAGCCCAAGCCCTTCACCGACGTCATGCAGGTTTCGGTGGACCAGTTGCTCAGGCACGTGGCCGTCTCCAAGCTTCCCTGATCGCGGCGCCCAACATGACCCAATCGAACTGGATCGTCATCCAACCCGAGGCCTGGCTGCTGCTGGGCGCCTGCTTCGTCACGCTCGTCGATCTCTTCGTGCGCGACCCGCAGCGCGGCGCCACCTTCTGGCTGACGCAGGCCGTGGCGCTGGTGTTCTCCTGGCTGCACCTCGAGGCCTTCGCCACCGGCACCACGCTCTACGGACTCGGCGGCCTCGTCGTCTCCGACCCGCTCGGCCATCTGCTGGCGGGCTTTGCCGCCGTCGCGGTGATGGTGGCGCTGGCCTACGCGCGCCCGACGCTGGCCAGCCGCGACATGCAGAAGGGCGAGTTCTATTCGCTCTCGCTGTTCGTGCTGCTGGGCATCGGCATCATGTGCTCGGCCAACAACTTCCTCGTCATCTACCTCGGCCTGGAGGTGATGAGCCTGTCGCTGTACGCGCTCGTCGCGCTGCGCCGCGCGCACACGCCGGCGACCGAGGCGGCGATGAAGTACTTCGTGCTCGGTGCGCTGGCCAGCGGCTTCCTGCTGTACGGCCTGTCGATGATGTACGGCGCGACCGGTTCGCTCGAGATTCCGCGCGTGTTCGAGCAGATCGCCGCGGGCAGCATCAACCAGGAGGTGCTGGCGCTGGGTCTGGTCTTCGTCGTCGCCGGTCTGGCCTTCAAGCTCGGCGCGGTGCCTTTCCACATGTGGGTTCCCGACGTCTACCACGGCGCGCCGACTTCGGTCACGCTGCTCATCGGCAGCGCGCCCGAGCTCGCCGGCTTCGCCATCGCGATCCGGCTGCTGGTCGAGGGCATGCTGGGCCTGGCGCCCGACTGGCAGCAGATGCTGATCGTGCTCGCGGTGGCTTCGCTCGTGCTCGGCAACGTCGCCGCGATCGCGCAGAGCAACCTCAAGCGCATGCTCGCCTACTCGATGATCTCGCACATGGGCTTCGTGCTGCTGGGCCTGTCGGCGGGGGTCGTCAGCGGGAACACGCTTTCCGCGGGCAACGCCTACAGCTCGGCGCTGTTCTACATCGTCGTCTACGTGCTCACCACGCTCGGCAGCTTCGGCACCATCATGTACCTGTCGCGCCAGGGCTTCGAGGCCGAGGAGATCGCGGATTTCGCCGGCCTCAACCGCCGCAGCCCCTGGGCCGCGGGCGTGATGGCAGTGTTCATGTTCTCGTTGGCCGGCGTGCCGCCGCTGGTGGGCTTCTATGCCAAGCTGTCGGTGCTGCAAGCGCTGGTCACGACCAACGTGCCGCTCTACATCGGGCTGGCGATATTCGCCGTCGTGATCTCGCTCGTCGGCGCCTTCTACTACCTGCGCGTCGTCAAGGTGATGTACTTCGACGAACCCAAGGGCGTCGATGGCGCGCTCGTCCGTGGCGGCGGCGTGACCGCGCTGCTGGCCGTCAACGGTCTGCTGGTGCTCGGCCTGGGCCTGCTGCCCGGCGGGCTGATGGCGGTGTGCCGCGACGCCATCGTCAAGGCCCTGGCGAGCTGAGGCGGATGGATCCGGGCGCGAGGGTCGGCGCGCCGCGGACCGGTTAGGATGAGCCGATGAAGGTCGTCGACCTGCGCTGCGGCAACGGGCATGGCTTCGAGGGCTGGTTCGGCTCCGAGGAGGAGTTCCAGCGCCAGCAGGAGGCCGGCCAGGTCGAGTGCCCGCTGTGCGCGGACCGCAGCGTGCACCGTCTGCCGAGCGCGCCGCGGCTCAACCTCTCGGGCGCACGCGCGCCGCGCAGCGAAGCGCCGTCGCCCGGAAGCGCGACAACCGCGTCGGCGACGCCAGCGGCCGCTGAGAAGCCCAGCGGTTACGAGTTGCAGGCGGCTTGGATGCAGGCGATGCGGCAACTCGTGGCGAACACCGAGGACGTGGGCGAGCGCTTCGCGCACGAGGCGCGGCGCATCCACTACGGCGAGACGCCGCAGCGCGGCATCCGCGGCCAGGCCAGCGCCGACGAGCGCGCGGCGCTGGCCGAGGAGGGCATCGAGGTCGTCTCCATCCACTTGCCGGAGGCGCTCAAAGGCCCGATGCAATAGGGCGCGAGCCGCAGCTCCTTCAGCGCAGCAGCACGCGCCCCGGGTTGAGGCGGTTGTGCGGATCGAGTGCGGCCTTGAGGCGGCGCATGAGCGCGATCTCGACGCCGCTCTTGCGCTGCACGATCTCCTCGGGCTTGAGCTGGCCGACGCCGTGCTCGGCGGAGATCGAGCCGCCGAAGCGCTGCACGGCGTCGTAGACGATGCGGTTCACTTGCGCTTCGCGCTCGACGAGGAAGCGCGTGGCGTCGCCGCCCTCGGGGGCCTGCACGTTGTAGTGCAGGTTGCCGTCGCCCAGGTGCCCGAAGTCGACCAGGCGCACGCCGGGGATGGCCGCGGCGAGCGCGGCATCGGTCTGCTCGACGAAGTCGGGAACGGCGGACACCGGCAGCGCGATGTCGTGCTTGATGTTAGGGCCTTCCTCGGCCTGCGCCAGCGGGATCGATTCGCGCACTTGCCACAGGCCCCGGCTTTGCTGCAGGCTCTCGGCGACCACCGCGTCCTCGATCAGGCCTCGCTCCAGCGCCTCGGAGAGCAGCGCCTCGAAGCGTGCGCGCGCCTGCTCCTGCCCTTCGTTGTCGCTCTGCTCGAGCAGCACCGTCCACGCCGCCTGCGGCAGCGGCGCGGGCAACTGCGGAAAGTGGCGCGCGACGAGGTCGAGCGCGAAGCGGCCCATCATCTCGAAGCCGGTGAGGCCGGGGCCGAGCCGCTTGCGCGCGAGTTCGAGCAGCGCGACGCAGTCGCGCACGCTCGCGCAAGCGGCCAGCGCCGTGGTGGTGGCCGCAGGCTGGGGCACGAGCGCCATCGTCGCCGCGGTGATGATGCCAAGCGTTCCCTCGCTGCCGATGTAGAGGTCGCGCAGGTCGTAGCCGGTGTTGTCCTTGCGCAGGCCCGCAAGACCGTTCCAGACCTCGCCCTCGGCGGTGACCACTTCCAGGCCAAGGCAGAGCGCGCGCGCGTTGCCATAGCGCAGCACCTGGGTGCCGCCGGCGTTGGTGGCGAGGTTGCCGCCGATGGTGCAACTGCCCTCGGCGGCCAGGCTCAAGGGGAACATCAGGCCCTGCGCGGCCGCGGCCTCCTGCACCGCCTGCAGCACGCAGCCGGCCTCGACGGTGATGGTCAGGTTGGCGGTGTCGAGCGCGCGCACGCGGTTCAGGCGCTGCAGGCTCAGCAGCACCTGGCTGCCGCTGTCGTCGGGAACGCCGCCGCCGACAAGCCCGGTGTTGCCGCCCTGCGGCACGAGGCTCACGCCGTGCGCGGCGCAGGCCTGCACGACCGCCGCCACTTCCGTCGTGCTGCCCGGGCGCACGACGGCCAGCGCGCGGCCGCGCCAGCGCCGCCGCCAGTCCAGTTCCCAGGCCGAGAGGTCCCCTTCGGCGAGCACGTGGGCGGCGCCGACGGCAGCGCGCAGGGCGGGGAGGGCGGCTTGGGGATCAGGCTTCATGCTCGGATGCGGGCGTGGCGGCTGGGCTCCGGCGCGCACGGCGCGGCAGGCGCAGGCGAATGTAGTGCACGCACAGCGCGAACAGGAGCAAGGCGAGCACGACCTCTGCGGCGGCCAGGGCTTGCGCACGCCCGCCCTCGCTGGTGGCGCGTACCAGGCCTTCGGTGACGTAGAGCCAGACGAGCAGGCTCGTCGCGCGGAAGGTGCGCAGACGGTGGCGCAGCATGCCGGCTAGCAGCGGCAGCAGAGGCAGCACCTTGAGCGCCCAGGTGCCACGGCCGGTGGGGGCCAGCACCAGCTCCCACGCCAGACCCAAGGCGACCAGCGCCAGCAGTGCAACGACGACCGCACCGCGGGCGCGACGCACGGCGGGCGGCGCCTGGATGGCGGACGGCGACATGCTGGCATCATAGCGGCCATGTCCCGCCCCGAGGCCCTGGCCCGGGCCCTGGGCGAGCCACTGGGCCGCGCGGCGCAGGCGCTGCGCCGCTGGCCCTGGATCGACACCCTGCGCACGCTGCGCCAGCGCTTTCGCGAGGATCGCCTGGGCCTGTCGGCGGGCAGCCTGACCTTCACGACGCTGTTCGCGCTGGTGCCGCTGCTGACCGTGATGCTCGCGGTCTTCACCGCCTTCCCGATGTTCGCGAGCTTCCAGGTCGCGCTCGAGAAGTACTTCCTGCGCGCGCTCGTTCCAGAGGGCATCGCGCGGCCGGTGCTGCGCACGCTGACGCAGTTCTCCGCCAACGCGCGCGGCCTCGGCACCGCGGGCCTGCTGTTCCTGCTGGTGACCGCGCTCTCGATGATGCTGACCATCGACCGCGCGCTCAGCGGCATCTGGCGCGTGCGCAGGGCCAGGCCGCTGTCGCAGCGGCTGCTCGTCTACTGGGCGGCGTTGACGCTCGGACCCCTGGCGCTGGGCGTGAGTCTGAGCATGACGAGCTACGCCGTCTCGGCCTCCTCGGGCTTGGTGAGTGCGCTTCCCGGCGGCGTCGGCCTGGTGTTCGCGCTGCTGCAGTTCGCGCTGCTGGCCGCCGCCATCGCGGGCCTGTTCCGCTTCGTTCCCAACACCTTCGTGCGCTGGAGCGACGCCTGGGCGGGCGCCTTGTTCGTCGCCGCCGGATTCGAGCTTGCCAAGGCCGGGCTGGCCTGGTACGTCGAGCGCCTCGGCAGTTTCTCCGCCGTTTACGGCGCCTTCGCCACGGTGCCGATCCTGCTGCTGTGGATCTACATGGGCTGGGTCATCGTGCTGCTGGGCGCGGTCATCGCGGCCTACGCGCCCAGCCTGCGCATGCGCGTCGTGCGACGCCCCGATGAGCCCGGCGGCAGCTTCACGCTGGCGCTCGAACTGCTGCGCCTGCTGCGCGCGGCGCGCGCGGGCACGGCAGGCGGACTCTCGCTGCACGACCTGGCGCTGGAGTTGCGCTGCGATCCGCTGCAGATCGAGCCCGTGCTCGAGCGCTTGATCGAGATCGGCTGGGTCGGCCGGCTGGAAGAAGATCAGGCGCGGGCACAGCGCCACGTGCTGCTCGGCGAGCCGGCATCGATGCCGCTGGAGCCCCTGGTGCAGGCGCTGCTGCTGGCGCGGCGGCCGGGCAACGAAGCCGTGGCGCGTGGCAGCCGCTTCGAGCAGATGACGCTGGCCGAGGCGCTCCAGGCCTGAGGCAGCGTCGCGAGCGGACCGGCCCGCGCGTCGTGCGGGCTGCGGCTCTAGCGCTGGAACAGCGCCAGCATGCGTGCAAGGCCCGAGGAGAGCGGATTCTGCAGCGCCGGCAGCGTCAGCAGCAGGCCCAGCAGGCCCACGCCCAGCGTGATCGGAAAGCCGACCGAGAAGACGTTGATCTGCGAGGCCACGCGGGAGATGACGCCCAGCACCAGGTTCACCGTCAGCAGCATGGCGATCAGCGGCAGCGCGATCCACAGGCCGAGCGCGAAGATCTCGGCGCCCCAGCGGTAGGGCTGCACGGCCCGCAGGAAGGCCAGCGGCTGCCCGTCCGCGGGAAAGGCCGCGAAGCTCTGCACCACGGCGGCGATCACGAGCAGATGGCCGCCGCCGACGATGAACAGCCAGGCCGTCATGGTGCCGAGGAAGCGGCCGCTGGCCGTGGCCTGGCTGGCGGTGGCAGGGTCGAAGAAGCCGGCGAAGTTCAGGCCCATCTGCAGGCCGATCACCTCCCCCGCGAACTCGATCGCCGCGAACACCACGCGTACCGAGAAGCCCAGCGCGAGGCCGACGAAGAGCTGCTGCACGACGAGCATGAAGGCCAGCGGCGAGTCCAGCGGCAGCGGCGGGGGCGCTGCCGGCAGCGAGGCCTGCGCCGCCAGCGCGATGAAGGCGGCGAGCGCGACGCGCACCCGCAAGGGCACGGTGCGCGTACCGAGCACCGGCAAGGTGCTGAACAGGGCCAGCGTGCGCAGGAAGGGCCACAGCAGCGGCGTCAGCCACGCCAGCACTTCGGCTTCGCTGATGTTGACCACGATGGGCGTGCGAGTGGTGTCGGACTAGCCGACGACCCCCGGGATCCCTTGCAGCATGCGCTGCAGGTACTCGACCAGCATCTGCAGCATCCACGGGCCGGCGAAGGCGAGCATGGCGACGACGGAGACGATCTTCGGCACGAAGCTGAGCGTGGCCTCGTTGAGTTGCGTCGCGGCCTGGAAGATGCTCACCAGCAGGCCCACGAGCAGCACCACGAGCAGGATCGGGGCGGCGACCACGAGCAGAAGCATGAGTCCTTGCTGGCCGGTGTCCAGGACTTGTTGCGGCGTCATCGAAGGGCGCTCCCGCTCAGGTGACGAAGGACGCGGCGAGCGAACCCAGCAGCAGGTTCCAGCCGTCGGCGAGAACGAACAGCATCAGCTTGAAGGGCAGGGCCACGAGTACGGGGCTGAGCATCATCATGCCCAGGCTCATCAACACGCTGGCCACCAGCATGTCGATGATGAGGAAGGGAACGAAGACGGTGAAGCCGATCTGGAACGCGCTCTTCAGCTCGCTGGTGACGAAGGCGGGAACGAGCACGCGAAAGGGCAGTTCCTCGCCCTTGACCTCGCTCGGCAGACGCGCCAGGCGCGAAAAGAGCTGCACGTCGGCCTGGCGCGTCTGCGCGAGCATGAACTCGCGCATCGGCGCCTCGCCGCGCGCGAGCGCCTCGCCGAAGGGCATCTCGTTGGCGGCGAAGGGGCGGTAGGCCTGCTCGTAGACCTTGTCGAAGGTCGGCCCCATGACGAACAAGGTGAGGAAGAGCGAGAGCCCGAGCAGCACCTGGTTGGGCGGTGCGGCCTGTGTTCCCAGGGCCTGGCGCAGCAGCGAGAGCACGATGACGATGCGCGTGAAGCTGGTCATGAGCAGCAGCGTCGCCGGCAGGAAGGACAGCGCGGTGAAGAACAGCAGCGTCTGCACCGGCACCGAATAGCTGCCGCCGCCGGCCTGGCCGATGAGCAGCGGCAGGCTGGCGCCGACGCCGCTGCCGGCGCTGCCGGGACCTGCCGCTGCGCCCGCGCCGGCCTGGGCCAGCGCGCCCTGCGCCAGCAACAGGAGGGCCGCGGCGACGAGGCTGCGGCACTCAGCGCGCATCGCCGCCCCCGGTGCGTCCGCGCAGGCGCTGCAGCAGCGGGTTCAGGGTCGCGGCCGGCGAGGCGGGCGCCGCCGCCTCGTCCTGCGGCGCCATCGTGTAGAGGTTGCTGATGCCCTGAGGCGTCACGCCGAGCACCAGCCACAGGCGTTGTTCGCCGTGTCCGACCTCGACGGTGACGACGCGCTGGCTCGTCGACAGCGGCAGCACCGCCACCATGCGTGCCGTCCCGGGACGGCCGGCCTGCGCCAAGGGCGTGCGCTTGAGCAGCCACAGCGCCGCCGGAATGGCGAGCAGCACCAGCGCCAGCCAGAGCAGCGAGGTCCAATCCTGGAGCAGCATCGCGGTCGCCGTTCTCGCGCGGGACGAGGTCCGGCTCAGGTCCGGCTCAGGCGGCGCATGCGCTCGCTGGGCGTGACGATGTCGGTGAGGCGGATGCCGAACTTGTCGTTCACGACCACCACCTCGCCCTGCGCGATCAGGTAGCCGTTGACGAGCACGTCCATCGGCTCGCCCGCCAGCGTCTCGAGCTCGACCACCGAGCCCTGCGCGAGCTGCAGGATGTGCTTGATCGGGATGCGCGTGCGTCCCAGCTCCACGGTGAGCTGCACCGGGATGTCCAGGATCATGTTGATGTCGTTGCCGGCGCCTGCGGCGCCCATCGGCGCGGCGCTGCCGCCGAAGTCGGAGAACGCCGCCGGGGCGACGCTTCGCACGCTGGCTGCGACCTCGGTGCCGCCGCCCTCGGACGACGGCGCGGCCTTGCTCTCCTCGAGCGCGGCCGCCCATTCGGCGGCCATGCGGTCCTCTTCGGACATTTCTGCGGTTTCAGCTGGCATGGTTGTCGACTCCGATCCAGCTCAGCGTCGAGCTGGAGAGCAGTTGCTCGATCCTGATCGCGTAGCGACCGTTGCTGGTGCCGTAGTGGCAGTCGAAGACGGGAACGCCGTCGATCTTGGCCTGGATGCGCGGCTCGAGGTCGAGCTCGATGAAGTCGCCGGGCTTGAAGGCCAGCAGCTGTTCGACGTTGGCCGGCGCGGTGCCGAGCTCTGCGACGAGGTCGACCTCGGCGGCCTGGATCTGCTGCTTGAGCAGGTTGACCCAGCGCCGGTCGGGCTCGGCGGCGTCGCCCTGGATCGTCGAGTAGAGGACGTCGCGGATGGGCTCCAGCGTGGAGTAGGGGATGCAGAAGTGCACCGCGCCGCTGGTCTCGCCGATCTCGAGCGTGAAGTGCGTCGACACCACGATCTCGCTGGGCGTGGCGATGTTGGCGAACTGCGGCTGCATCTCCGAGCGCTGGTACTCGAGCTCGAGCGGGTAGATGCCTTGCCAGGCGCGGCGGTACTCGGCGGTGATGCACTCGACCAGGCGCAGGATGACGCGCTGCTCGGTGGCGCTGAAGTCGCGGCCCTCGATGCGCGTGTGGAACTTGCCGGTGCCGCCGAAGAGCGAATCGATGACCGCGAACACCAGGTTCGGGTCGCAGACGATCAGCCCCGAGCCGCGCAGGGGGCGCACGGAGACGAGGTTGAAGTTGGTGGGTACGACGATGTCGCGCAGGAAGGCGCTGAACTTCTGCACCTTGATGCCGCCGATGGCCACTTCGGGCGACTTGCGGATGAGGTTGAAGAGGCCGATGCGGATGTTGCGCGCGAAGCGTTCGTTGATCACCTCCAGGGTCGGCATGCGCCCGCGGACGATGCGCTCCTGGTTGGCGAGGTTGTAGTCGCGCACGCCCCCTTGAGGCAATTCCTCCTGCTCGAGCTTCTGGCTCTCGCCGGTGATGCCCTGCAGCAGGGCGTCGACTTCGTCCTGGGAGAGGATCTGCTGGTTCATCGCGAGGGCCTCATGCGGCGCTTCGTGTCGAGATCGACTCGCACCTCACTGGACGATGAAGTTCGAGAAGTGCACGGCGACGACCGGCAGCGCCGGCTGCGGACGCGGCTTCGGGCGCTTCTTCCTGCGCGCGGCGTCGCCCTCGGCATCGGCTTCGCCGGGTTCGGGTTCGTCCACCTCGTAGCCGAGCGCGCGCGAGGTCGCGCGCTGGATCTCGCCGGCGAGCGCACGCTTGCCCTCGTTGCTCAGGATCTGCGCCGAGGTCTTGTGCGCCAGCACCATCAGGATGTTGTTGCGGATCGCCGGCATGTAGGACTTGACCAGACCCTCGGTCCTGGCTTCGTCGAGTTCGAGCGTCAGCGCCACCTGGGCGTAGCGCTCGAGCTCGCGGTCGGCGAGGTTGACGGTGAACGGATCGAGCGCCACGAAGGTCGGAACGACGCCGGGATCGCGCCTGGGCTTGGCCCGGACCTGCTCGACCCGCGCGCGGTCCTCGTCGGCGTAGTCGTCGGCATGGCCCGCGGATTGCTTCTTCAGCAGCAGCAGCGCCGCGCCCCCGCCCAGGCCGAGCAGCAGGACGGCGGAGGCCACGAGGAGAATCAGCTTCTTCTTGCCCCTGGGGACGGGTGGTGCATCGACGGCAGCGGCGGCGGTGGACATGCGGGTTCCTCTTCGCGCCCTCCGGATCGACATCCGGCTCGGCAGCGGTGAGGGCCATTGTTCGGCACCCCCGGTGCCGCGCATGCGGCGAAAAGCGACACGAAACGCGTGCTATCCGCGAGGAGCGAGCCGCCGTCAGGCGAAGACGTCTAGGCGGCCGGCGTGACGCAGCCGCTGCACGCGTGCGCCGGCCTCCTGCGTCGGCGGCTCCTCGCCGCGCTGGCCGGACTCGTGCGCGGTCTGTCCGCTGCGCGCACCGTCCTGGCCATCGCGCGCGGGGTCGCGCGGCTGCTGGAAGACGCCGCCGCCGCTGAGCGTGATTCCGTTCTCGCGCATGGCTGCCGCCAGCGTCGGCAGGCCTTGCTCGAGCAGGTCTCGGGTGAAGGCGCTGTCCACCGCCAGCCGCACCTGGGCGGACGAGCCGTCGAGCGTGATCCGGACCGCGATCGGCCCCAGTTCCGCCGGATGCAGCTGCACGCGCGCCTCCTGCACGCCGTCACGCGCCAGCAGCACCAGCTCGCCCGCCAGATGGGGCATGAACTGCCGGCTGTGGACCGGTGTGGCGAGCCTGACTTCCGTGCCAGGCTGCGCGTGCACCGACGGGTGGCCGATCGCATGGGCGCTGCGGGCCAGTTCGGCGGCGAAACCCGGCATCGGCTGCGTCGATGCTGCGCCGGTCGAAGGGAAGGATTCGGGGTCGGACTCGTTGCTTGCGGCGCCTTGGTTCCCGGTGTCGAAGACGCTGGTGCCATTCATCGGCGGCGTCGGCATCGAGTCGATGCCGTCGGCGGGTGCTGCGGAAGCGGATCGCACCGCGGCGGAGGTTCCCTCCGGCGCCTCGAGCCTCGCGGTCCCGGCCTGCGACGAGGGGATGACCGCGATCGTGTCGAACCGCGCGAGCGTGTCCGCGTCACCGTCGGTCGCCGAGGCGCCGCCTTCCTCGGTCGTTGCGACGTCGCCAACGCTGGCGTCGTCGACCGGCTCGGCCACTTGCTCCGGATCGGCCCGACCATCGCGCGCCGCAGCGAGCCAACGCAGCAAGGCCTGCCCGGCGGTCTCCGGTCCGTCCTCGCCCTGCGTTGCGTGCTGCGCCGACGTGTCCGATCGAGGCGCGCCCGTGCTGCCTTCGGCGCCGTCGCGACCGGACCGCGACGGCGGTTGGGGCGTCGCCGCCGGTGTCGGCGACGAGGTCGGTGCTGGTGTTGCCTGCGCTGCCTGCAACTCACGCGCGAAGGTGCTGGGTTCGTTCAAGTCCGCGGGGGTGCTGCCCGCGCTGCCGCTGCCGGCAGCCGAGGGGCCGGGCGTTGCCGCGGGAAGGGCGGGCGAAGCGGGCAGGGCGTTGGCGTTCATCGGTCGGTCCCTCGATCATTCAGAAGTGCATCACACTGCGGCGCAGCGCCAGGTGCTGGGCGACCTCGTCGTCCCGGCGCTGCTCGCGCCGTTGGCGAGCGCGAGCGAGTTCGGCCTCGCGGCGCTCGATCAGCCTGGCCACCGAGGCCGCGCGCAGTTCGGCCTGCAGCAGCTTCTGCCTTGCCGCCGCGACGCCGCGCTCGGCCGCCTCCACCTGCAGCCGCTGCTGCACGAGCGCCTCGTCCAGGCGCCGCATGAAGGATTGGTAGCAATGCACGATCTCGATCGCCCCGCCGCGCCCGAACTGGGCCGACCAGCGCTGCGTGTACTCGAGACGGTAGTCGCCGAGCTGGCCGGCCATGTGCCGCGAGCGCAGAAGCCGGTCCTCGCTGCCGCGCAGCTCGCCGGCAGCGCGGTCGCGCTCCTGCAGTGCGCGCCCGTGCAGAAGCTTCAGGGCGTCGAGCGAGGCGTAGGCGTTCACGCGGGGACTCCGGCCGGAAGATCGCGGTGCTGGGAGCGAGGTTTCATCACGCTTGCGCCAGCGCGTGCAGCCGCGCGAGCTGCTGCGCGCAGGCGTCGAGGTCGGCGGCGCTGTGCATGTCCTGCTGCAGCAGCGCCAGCACCTGCGGATGCAGTTTCACCGCGAGATCGAGCTCGGCATCGTGGCCCGGGGCATAGGCGCCGAGCTGGATGAGGTCGCGTGCCTTGTTGTAGCGCGACAGCAGCTGGCGCAGCCGGCGCGCGGCGGACTGGTGCTCGCGCGAGGTGACCGAGGTCATCACGCGCGAGATCGAGCGCTCGATGTCGATCGCCGGGAAATGGCCGGCTTCGGCGAGTTCGCGCGAGAGCACGATGTGGCCGTCGAGGATGCCGCGCGCGGCATCGGCGATCGGGTCCTGCTGGTCGTCGCCCTCGGAGAGCACGGTGTAGAAGGCGGTGATCGAGCCCACGCCGTGCAGGCCGTTGCCGCTGCGCTCGACGAGCTGCGGCAGGCGCGCGAAGCAGCTCGGCGGATAGCCCTTGGTCGCCGGCGGTTCGCCGATCGCCAGCGCGATCTCGCGCTGCGCCATGGCGTAGCGCGTGAGGCTGTCCATGAGCAGCAGCACGTGATGGCCCTGGTCGCGGAAGTGCTCGGCGATCGCGGTGGCGTAGCCCGCGCCCTGCATGCGCACCAGCGGCGGCGCGTCGGCCGGTGCGGCGACGACGACGCTGCGCGCGCGACCCTCGTCGCCGAGGATGTCCTCGATGAACTCCTTCACCTCGCGCCCGCGTTCGCCGATGAGCCCGACGACGATGACGTCGGCGGCGGTGTAGCGCGCCATCATGCCGAGCAGCACCGACTTGCCGACGCCGGTGCCGGCGAAGAGGCCGATGCGCTGCCCGCGGCCGACGGTGAGCAGGGTGTTGATCGCGCGCACGCCGGTGTCCAGCGGTTCGCGCACCGGGTCGCGGTCCATGGCATTGATGGGTCGGCGCTGCATCGGCTCGGCGCGCACGTCCTCGATCGGGCCCTGGCGGTCCAGCGGCTCGCCATGGCTGTCGACGACGCGTCCGAGCAGTCCGTCGCCCATGGGCAGGTGCAGGCCGCGGTCCTCGCTGCGACGCCAGGGATGGCTTTCGACGCCGAAGCGCGGCGGCAGCCACGGCGCCGCACGCGGCTGCACGCGCGCGCCGCTGGCCAGGCCGTGGACGTCGGCGGTGGGCATGAGGAAGGCGCGGTCGCCGTCGAAGCCGACGACCTCGGCGGCGACCGGTGCCTGTCCTGGGGCATGGACCTGGCAAACCGAGCCTACCGGAACGCGCACGCCGCGCGCCTCCAGCACCAGGCCGGTGACGCGGCTGAGCGTGCCCGCGCTGGGAAGCGGCTGCGCCACGCGTGCGCAATCCTCGAGCTCGGCGAGGAAGCGCGTCCAGTGCGCACGCCGCGCGCTCGGCGGGAGGCCGTCGGGGAGGGCGTTCATCTTGGCCCCTCGTCCCAGGCGAGATCGCTGCCGAGGGCCCGCGCGGCCTGCGCCCAGAGGGTGGCGATGTCGGCTTCGATGCTGCCGGCGTCGGAGCGCACGCGGCAGCCGCCGCGCGCCACGTCGGCGTCGGGCAGGAGGCGTGCGCCGCGCGCCTGCAGCGCCTCCTTCGCCCCTTCGGCGACCAGGGGCAGGTCCTGCGGGTGTACGTGCACGCTGACGTGGCGCGCCGACTGCACGAGCGCTTCCACCGCCTCGGCGGCGACATCCGCGACGTGGCGCGGATCGAGTTGCAGCTCGCTGCGCACCACCTGGCGCGCCAGGGCCACGGCGATGCGCGCGACCGACTGCGAGATCTCCGCATGCAGGTTGTCGAACTCCCCGTCCAGCGATTGCATGAACTGCGCCAGGCGCGCGCTCAGCTGCCTTTCGTGCGCCGTCTTGAACTCCTCGAGGGCGGCGATGCCTTCGCGATAACCGTTCTCGTAGCCGTGCTGGCGTGCGGCGTCGATGCGGGCCTGCCACTGCTCGGCGGTGGGCTCGGCAGGCGGCGTCGCTTCCGCGCGCGCCGCGGGGGTCGCCACGGCAGCGGCCTGACCGAGGCTGCCGGGCGTCCAGCTCGCGAAGTCATGGAGTTCCTCGCGCGGGATGAAGCGCGCGTAGCTCGTGCGCTCGGGGTTGGGCGAAGGCACGTTCAGGCGTGCGCGCCGCGGCAGTTCGCTAGACAAGCTGCTCGTCCCCGCCAACGGCCAGGACGATCTGACCCTCGTCCACCAGGCGGCGGACGATCTTCAGGATCTCCTTCTGCTCGGCCTCGACCTCGCTCAGGCGCACCGGGCCGCGCGAGTCCAGGTCCTCGCGCAGCGCCTCGGCGGCGCGCGTGGACATGTTGGTGAAGACCTTCTCGCGCATCTCGTGCGAGGCGCCCTTGAGCGCGATGACGAGCTGGTCGCTCTGCACCTCCTTCAGGATCGCCTGGAAGCCGCGATCGTCGACCTTCTCCAGGTCGTCGAAGGTGAACATGTTGTCCATGATCTTCTGCGCCAGCTCGCCGTCGGCTTCGCGCACGTAATCGAGCACCGCCGTTTCGGCGGCGCTGCCCATCATGTTCAGGATGTCGGCGGCGGCCTTGACGCCGCCGAGGTTGCTCTTGCGCATGCGCTCGCCGCCGGCGAGCACCTTGCTCATGACCTCGTTCAGGTCCTTGAGCGCGCTCGGCTGGATGCCGTCCAGCGTGGCGATGCGCACCACGACCTCGTTGCGGTGGCGCTCGCCGAAGGCCTTGAGCGTGGCCGCAGCCTGATCCGGGTCCAGGTGCACGAGGATGGCGGCGACGATCTGCGGGTGCTCGTTGCGCAGCAGCTCGGCCACCGACTGCGGGTCCATCCACTTCAGGCTCTCGATGCCGCTGGTGTCGCTGCCCTGCAGGATGCGGTCGATCAGCAGGTTGGCCTTGTCCTCGCCGAGCGCCTTGCGCAGCACCGCCTTCACGTACTCGTCGGTGTCGCCGACGAGCATGCTGTCCATCTGGGCGGCGGCGTCGAAGCGGTCGATGACCGACTCGACGCGCTCGCGCGACACCGTCTTCAGGCGCGCGATCGTCTCGCCCAGGCGCTGCACCTGCTTGGGCGTGAGCAGCTTGAAGACCCCGGCGGCCTCTTCCTCGCCCAGCGACATGAGCAGGATCGCGGCGTCCTCGACGCCCTTGTCGTCCATGGGGCCGGCCATCGTCGCGCGTCCTCAGGCGGCGTCGCCGCTGACCCAGCTGCGCACGACGTTGGCCACCACGCCCGGGTTCTCGCGTGCCAGCTGGCGTGCGCCGTGCAGTTTGCCGGAGACCTTGTTGTCCAGCGCCAGGGCCGCCTGCTCCTGCTCCGGCGCGGGCAGGCGCTCGTCGTCGGCGACGACGGTGTCGAGCTGCGTGCCCAGCGCGGGCTCGGGGGGCTTGACCGTGGCCGCCTTGAGCGCAGGCCGGACGAGGGCGAAAACGACCACCAGGGCGACCAGCGCGAGCGCGGCCGGCGTCATCGCAGCGCGCAGCAGGTCGTGCAGCCACGGTTGCAGATAGATCGGTTGCGTCTCGGCCGGCGGCGGCGTCTCGACGCGGAAGGGCGCGTTGATGACGCGCACCGAATCGCCGCGCTCCGCGTCGAAGCCGATGCCCTGCTGCACGAGCGCGGTGAGTTTCTGCATCTCCTCATCGGAGAGCGGGGTGCTCGTGGGCTTGCCCTTGGCGTCGGTGCCGGTGCGATGGTTGACGACGACGGCGGCGTGCAGCCGGCGCACGGTGCCGCTGGCGTTGCGCGTCACGCGCACCGTCTTGTCGACGGCGTAGCTGGTCTCGGCTTCGCGGCGCGCGCTGCCGGTCGGCGCGCCGGCCTGTGCCCCCTGCAGCGGCGCGGAGGCGCCGCTCATCGGCGCCGTGGCGGGCACCGGCGGCTGGTTGCTGGCTGCGCCAGGGACGCCGCTGGGCCGTGCCGGATCGGCCTGCGTCGACTCCTCGGTGCGCTGTGCGCGCACGGTGGCCGGGGCCTGGCCCTGGTTGGGCTTGAACTCCTCGGAGGTCGATTCCTGCTGCGTGAAGTCGAGCTCGGCGCTGATGGTGGCGCGCAGGTTCTCGCGACCGACCACGGGCTCCAGCAGCTCCGTCACGCGCCGGAGGTAGCCGCTCTCCACCTCGCGCAGGTAACGCAGTTGCGCGCTGTCGAAGCCGGCGCTGCCGTCGCGCTCGTCCTGCGGCCACAGCAGCGTGCCGTTGCCATCGAGCACGCTCACCGCCTTGGTGCGCAGCTCGGGAACGCTGGAGGCGACGAGGTGCACGATTCCCGCCACCTGCTCGCGCTCCAGCGCGTGCCCGGGGTGCAGCTGCACGGTGACCGAGGCGGTGGGCTTCTGCTGCTCGCGGAAGAAGCCGTTCTGCTGCGGAATGGAGAGCATGACGCGGGCGGCCTGCACGCTCGAGAGGCTCTGGATCGTGCGCGTGAGCTCGCCCTCGAGCGCGCGCTTGAGCTGCACGCGCTGCTGGCCGTCGCTCTGGCCGAAGCTGCTGCTGCCGTCGAGCAGTTCGTAGCCGGAGATCGATCCCCGGCTCACCCCGGCGGCGCTGAGCTTCATGCGCAGCTCGTAGACGCGATCGGCGGGAACGAGGATGCTGCCGCCGCCGTCGGCAAAGCGGTAGTTCACGCCCAGCTGGTCGAGCTTGGCGATGACCGCGGCGCCGTCCTTCTCGCCCAGGTTGGAGAAGAGCAGCCGGTACTCGGACTTGCCCAGCGACAAGGCCATTCCGACGAGCAGCGCCACCAGCACGACGACACCGAGGGCGCCCAGAACGAGCGTGCGGGTGGGCATGGCGGCGAGGCGGGCGCCCAGGCGATCGGTTTCGGCAGCAGCCAGGGCATTGTCGGAGACAGGGACGACGGCGGTGACCATGGACGGGACGTGGGCCGAAGCGGCGTTGTGCTGGGGCGCATTGTTCAAGCCCGCCCCGGGCCCGTTGGCGCGAGAAGGGCGGCAAAGCGCAGCCTGTTCGTGCCGCGCCCGACGGTTTCGCGCCCTACAGTGCGGACGTCGAGAATGCCGATGAAGCTCGAGCTCAAACCCTTCGATTTCAACCAGGCGGTGGCGCGCGCCGGCCTGCGTCCGGACGGCACGCCGCTGCTGGCGCCCACGAGTGCCGCGGGCGGGGTCCAGACGGTCGCCGGCGGCGGATTTCGCGACGCCATGGCGCAGGCCCTGCAGGAGGTGAGCAATGCGCAGCTGGAGTCGCAGCGACTGCAGCGCGAGTTCGCGCTAGACAACCCGACGGTGAGCCTGGAGCAGACGATGGTGGCGATGCAGCGCAGCCAGATCGGCTTCCAGGCCGCGATCCAGGTGCGCAACCGGCTGCTCTCGGCCTACACCGAAATTATGAACATGCAGGTGTAGCGCGTGTGCGTCGGTCCGGTGCCCGCGGCTTCAGCATGAAGGCAGTGGCGGCAGCGTGCCCTGCAGCGTGCAGGAGGCCGGGCGCCCGAGCGCGCCGACGCTGACCTGGACGCGCTCGCCGCTCGGGCCCGTCCAGAGCGCTGCCATGCCGGGGGCGTCGACCTGGCCGGTGACCGGATCGAAGCGCAGCTCGCGTGCGGCCAGCAGTTGCACGCCGCGCAGTTCGCTGCCGCGAGTGGCCTTGAGGCGGCAGGACTGCTGCACGCGGCAATCGCAGCCGGCGCTCAGGCTGAGCGTGTAGCACCAGTCGGGCCCGTCGCGGAAGCTGACGTAGAGCGCGCTGCCGCGGCGCGCGGCCTCGAAGCGCGCCTCGTGCAGGTCCAGCTCCAGCCCCTGCGCCGCGGCCTTCAGGCGCTGGCGCTGCAGGTACTGTGCGAAGGAGGGAACGGCCAGGGACATCAGCACCGCGCAGACGGCCAGGACCATCATGAGCTCGATCAGCGTCAGCCCGCGTGCACGGCGACCGCGGGCGCTGCGTGTGCGGTGGCGGATGTCGCAGCGCATCAGCGGCCCCAGCAGCGGCCGCTCGGTGCCGCGTCGGAGAGGCCCTGGTTCAGCCGCAGGCTCAATTCCCTGCATTCGGCATCGCCGCGCTGCGGGCCGTCGGCACGCGCGCGCGCGATCAGCGTGACGGTGTCGGCCGTGGCATCGGCGACCGCGAGCAGGTAGTAGCCCTCGGGGCTTCGCGCCGGCCCGAGCGCGCTCAGATCGCCGCCGTAGCGGCCGTGACGCACGCGGTACTGCTCCTGCGCGATCTGCAGGCGCGTGAGCGCGAGCGTGCCGTCGAGTCGGCGCGCTCGCTCGAGTTGCGCGCGTTGCGCCGGCCAGGCCGCCGCGGCCAGGATGACGGCCACGGCGAGCACGACGCAGGTCTCGACCAGCGTCAGTCCGCGGCTGCGGTAGGGGGCAGGCATCGGCAGCCTCGTCGCCGCGATTCAGTCCAGCGCGAGCTGGCGGCGCTGCTTCTGCGTCTGGTCGACGTAGCGCTGCAGCGCCTGCTCGGCGGTCGCGGTCAGGTCGAGCCAGCGACAGCCCAGCCGCTGGCGCGCGTCACCCGAGAGCGCGCTCGCGTGCTGCACCTGCATGCGTGCGCCGAAGCGCGTCTGCGCGTCCAGCGCCACCTGCACGTCGTGCAGCGTGGTTCCGGGCTGCAGGGGAAGCAGATCCTCGGGCAGCAGCAGCGCGCAGCCGCCCACGCTCACGTCGATGACGCGCAGCGAGAGCTGCATCTCGGGCAGCGCGGGGTGGCGCAGCCGCGCCGTGGGTGCGTGGCGCTCCAGCGTGCGCACGCGGTAGGCGCTGCGGCGCTGGAAGCGGTAGACCTGCCGCGGCAAGGCCGCCTGCAGCGCACAGTGCCGTGCGCCGCGCACGAGCAGCAAGTCGCCGAGCTCGAACTGGAGTTTGATCAGATCCAGGTAGCCCACGGCCTGCGCCTCGTCGGCATCGACGAGCGGCTGCAGCGACGGGCAGGCGGGATCGACGGTGAAGTTGATGCGCTGGCACGCGCTGTCGATCGACCACAGCGCGCACACCGCCGTGCTGCCGTCGGGCGCGCTCAGCACCATCGGGGTGCCGCTGTCGCGCAGCGCGCCCAGCAACTGCCCGATCTCGCGCGCGTGCTCCACCCGGAACGGCGCCCACTCGGGGCGCGACGCGTCGTCCAGCGCAGCGGGGCGGGTGTGCTCGAACATCGGACGACTCCGCGCGGCCGCGACGTCAATGGATGGTCTTGCGCCGCCCGGCCATCATCTCGTCCAGGTCCTGCAGCCAGGGCTCGGCGAGGTGGCGGATCTCGGCGTCGTTGACGAGGATGCGCTGCATGATGCGCGCCTTGGTGCGCGCCGATTCCTGGTCCAGTGGCTGCTGCCGCGCCGCGTGCTTGAGCTGGCTAATGAGCAGCACGCAGGCTCCTTCGAGCTTGACCACCGAATCCCAGTCGCCGGCCTTGGCGGCGGCGAGCATGTCGCAGCTGGCACGCTCGATCGCTTCGTAGTAGCTGAGGAGTTCGGTGTTCATGCTGGGCCTGTCCTGTGTCTGCGCGGGTCGCGGCGGTGCGGGCGTCATGCGTCCGGACGGCGCACGGCCGGGGCGATGTCGTCCCAGGCCTGGCGCAGGGGCTGCACCAGGCGCTGGCATTCGTCGATGAGGCTCTCGTCGTTGCGCAGGTTCGCCTGCATCAGCCGCGTGCCGATGTAGCCGTAGAGCCGGTCGAGGTCCGCGGCCAGGCGCCCGCCTGCGCGCAGGTCCAGGCCTGCGCGCAGGCCTTCCTCGACGATGCGCGTGGCACGGTTGAGGGCGCGGCCCTTGCGCTCGATGTCGCGCTGGCGCATGGCGCCGCGTGCTTCCGCCAGCGCGTCGATGAAGCCTTCGAACAGCATCGCCACCAGGCGGTGAGGGCTGGCGTCCGCGACCGCCGTCTCCGCGGCCATCTTGCGGTAGGCCAGCGGGACCTGGGTGCGGCCGAAGGGGCGCGGAGCGGCATTGCTGAACATCGTTCGTCTCGGCATGCTGGGGTGATGCCGGCTTTATCGGCGCGCTGCGTGCGGCACTTGAGCCGCGTACCGTCGGCATCGGGGCAACATCAGGGCAGCAGCAGGGCAGCTGCAGGGCAGCTGTTGCGCCCGTGGCGCGCGGCCCTGCATGGATGTGCAACGGGGTGCTGCCGACGCGTGGTCGACAGCACCCCGTTGGCGACTCCGCGGCTTCGGCCGCACCCGCGGCGGCCGACGCGTCGGCGTTCGCTCAGACCTTGTTCCAGAGGGTGATCTGCTGCGAAACGTAGTTCGAGAGGTTGTTGAGCTTGGCCATCGAGGCGTCCAGCGCCTGGTACTGGGCGCGCAGGCGCTGCTCGGTCAGCGTCACGCGATCCTCCAGCGTCGCCTGACGCTTGGTATTGCTGCTCTTGATCTGCCGCAGCGAGTCCTGGCGCGTTGACATCGCCCCGTCCGTTCCCAGAAGCTTCTCGGTGAGGGCGCGCAGACGAACCGCCAGCCCGCTGTTGCCCGGGGTCGCGTCGTCGCCCGCGAAGAACTTCTGCAGTTCGTCGAGCTTGCCGAACCCCTCGTCGAGGGTGCTGCTCGCGAGCTTGAGCGTGCCGTCGGTCTGGATCGACAGCCCGATGTCGGAGAGGCGTCTGAAGACGCTGCTGGCGCCCGAGCTCTCGCCGATGGAGGCGCGCAGCTGCGAGAGCAGGCCGACGGCGGTGCGGTCACCCTGCAGCGTGCCGGCGCTCCCGCTCGTGGCATCGTACCTGGTCTGCTCGCGGATGAGCTTGATGACGTCGTTGTAGGCGCCGACGAAGTTGTCGATGGACTTGCGCATCGACGTCGTGTCGCGGTTCACGGTGATATCCACCGTCCCGCTCGTCACCTTGGACAGCGTCAGCGACACGCCGTCGATGACGTTGGAGAAGGCGTTGCTCGCCGACTCGACGACCAGCCCGTTGATCGTGGCACTGGCGTTGCGGCCGGCTTGTGTCAGCGCGTTGGCGGCTGCACCCTGGGGCGGGTCGTAGGCCAGTCGCGAGAGCCCGCTGGCGTCGGCGTCGTTGCCGTCGGCGTCGGCGACCTGCACGCGAAAGCCGCTGGCTTCGCCGGTCTCGCGCGATTGCAGCACCAGGCGCGCGCCGCTGGCGTCGTTGACGATCGATGCCCGTACCGGAACCCCGCTCGTGTTGTTGATCTTGTCGCGGATCTTCTCCAGCGTGTCCTCGCCGGGGCCGATCGTGATCGTGATCGCGCTGCTGCCGTCCCTGGGCGTGAACCCCGAAAGATCGGCGGCCCAGCTGCCGACGTCGATCGTCAGCGTGCCCTCGCCGATCGGCGTACTCGTGCCGGCCACCGCCGAGGTGGCGTTCATCTGGGCCGTGGCCAGCGCGTTCACCTGCACCGCGTAGCTGCCCGGCGTGCTGCCCGGAGTTGCGCTGACGGTCACCGCCGCCGGGTCGGAGCTGGTCGTGCTCGCGGCGCGCCAGGTGCTGCTGTCGGTCAGCGTCCGCACGGCAGTGCGCAGCGCGTCCAGTGACGACTGGATGCGGCCGAAGGCCGAGAGCTTCGAGTCGATCTTGGTGGCTTCGGCCTGCAGCTGCTTGATCGGGGTGCGCTCCAGCGCCACCAGCTGCGTGATGATGGTGTCGACGTCGAGACCGCTGCCCAGGCCGATGGAAGAGATGGTCGCCATGAGGTGCTCCAGGATGGAGGTGGGACGCGCTTCCGCCGCGAACGGCCGCGACAAACACCCCGCCCGGATGTCCTATCGGCCGACGGCGGGGCGTACTTGAGGGCGCCTTGTGGTGGCTGCGGCAGGCGCAGGCCGCCCTGGCAGCGGCGGCGGGGTCAGCCGCCCAGCAGTCGCAGCACCTGCTGCGGCAACTGGTTGGCCTGCGCCACCATCGCGTTGCCGGCCTGCTGCAGGATCTGGGCGCGCGAGAGATTGGCCGTCTCGGCGGCGAAGTCGGCGTCCATGATGCGACTTCGGGCCGCCGTCTGGTTCTCGACCGCGACCTGCAGATTGGAGATGATGGCCTCGAAGCGCGACTGCGTCGCGCCGTAGATCGCACGCGTGTCGTTGATGCGGTCGATGGCGTTGTCGATGTAGGCGATGACGCTGGCGATGGCCGTGATGTCGGCGCTGCCGCCGATCGCTGCCGCGGGGGCGACGATCGACATGATGTCGGCGTTGCTGGCGAGGTTCGTGAAGCCGATCTGCACGATGTCGTCGTCGGTGGTGTTGGCACCGATCTGGAACGTGAAGGTCGCGGCCTCGGAGCCGAGGATGCGCTTGCCGTTGAAGCTGGTGCCGCGGAGAACACGGTTGATCTCGTTCTGCAGCTCGCGGAACTCCTTCTGCAGCGAATCCTTGTCGCTGTCGCTGTTGGTCGCGTTGCGCGCCTGCAGCGCCAGCTCGCGCATGCGCTGCAGCGCATCGCCGACCTTGGAGAGCGCGCCTTCGGCCACCTGCGACATCGAGATGCCGTCGTTGGCGTTGCGCATGGCCACCGCCATGCCGCGCACCTGCGTGTTCATGCGTTCGGCGATCGCCAGGCCCGCGGCGTCGTCCTTGGCGCTGTTCACCCGCAGGCCCGAGGACAGGCGCTGCATCGCCGTCGACAGCGAGAGCTGCGATGCGTTGAGGTTGCGCTGCGCGTTCAGCGACGTCAGGTTCGTGTTGATCGTCTGGGGCATGGATGTGCTCCTTGCGGATGGCCCGGATGGCTTCGTGTGAGCGACCGACAAGCCGTCCACGTGGGCGCATTCTTTGACAGGAGCACGATCGGGGATGTGCCGAAATGAGGCGGCTTTGGCCGACTGTTCCGGGCCGGGCCACCGCAGCGATCGGCGACGGGCCGCCGCCGCGGCTAATGCTCGAACTTGTAGTCCGTCTTCGCCTTCGCGCGCAGGCTCTCCTGGAACTCCTGGATCTTCACCTGCTCGAGCCGCTGCTTGATCTGTCCCTTCACGGCGTCGAAGTCGGGGAACTCGGCCTGGCGCGTATCGTCGAGCCGGATGACGTGGTAGCCGAACTGCGAGCGCACCGGCGTCTCGGTCATCTCGCCCTTCTTCAACTGCACCATGGCATCGCTGAACTCCTTCACGTAGGCGTCGGGCTTGGCGAAGTCGAGATCGCCGCCGTTGGCGCCCGAGCCGGGATCCTTGGAGGCCTTGCGGGCCAGGTCCTCGAAGTTCGCGCCGGCCTTGATCTGCGCGATCAGGGCCTTGGCCTCGTCCTCCTTCTCGACGAGGATGTGACGCGCACGGTACTCGGTGCCTGCGGCCTGGGCCTTGAACTTGTCGTACTCGGCGCGCGCGTCCTCGTCGCTGACCGGGTTCTTTTCACGGTAGTCCTCGAACAGCGCGCGGATCAGCAGGCTCTGGCGCGCCAGTTCCATCTGTGCGCGGTACTCGGCGCTCGTCTGCAGGCCGCGGCGCTCGGCCTCCTGCGTGAAGATCTCGCGCAGCACGACCTGGTCGCGGGCCTGGTGCTGCAGTTCCGGCGTCACCGTCTGCCCGGCCTTTTCGGCCTGCTGGACCAAGGTGTCCACGCGCGCCTTGGGCACGGCCTTGCCGTTGACGATGGCGATGTTCTGCGCCGCGGCGGTGCCGGCCGCGAGAAGGGCGGCGACGGCCACGGCATGGCGCAGGGCGGGAAGGTGAGACTTCATCGGCAGGGTCGTCCTTGGGGAGGGGGAGCCGCCGGCCGGCGGCAAGGGGGTGGCGGCCTCAGGCGTCTTCGCCGGGCGCCAGGGCCTCGATGGCCAGCGCATGGACGCGCCGTTCGGCCAAGGAGCCCAGGGCATCATATACGAGCCGATGGCGCGCCACGCGGCTCTTGCCGGCGAAGCAGGCAGCGACGATGCGTACGTGATAGTGCCCGCCTTCGCGTGCGCCGGGGTGGCCGATGTGCTGGTCGCCGTCGTCGCGGCAGCGGATCGATTCGGGCTGCAGGCGCTCGCGCAGCGTCGCTTCGATGTCGTCGATGACCCGGCTCATCGCGTCTCCTCGCTCGCGGCAGGCTCCTGCGGATGCTGGTCGAGGTAGCGCGAGAGCACGAGGCCCTGGGCGATCGTGAACACCAGCATCAACCCGAGGCTGCCGAAGAGCTTGAAGTTCACCCAGGCGTCGGTGCTGAAGCGGTAGGCCACCCACAGGTTGAGCACCCCCATGAGCGCGAAGAAGGCGACCCAGGCGAGGTTGAGCCGCTGCCAGATCGGCTCGGGGAGCTGCAGCTGCTCGCGCAGCAGCAGCTGCAGCAGGTTCTTGCCCGCCAGCAGCGGTGCCAGCGCCAGCGCCAGCCCCATCGCCCAGTAGAGGACGGAGGGCTTCCACTTGATGAAGGTTTCGCTCTGGAAGTAGATCGTCGCGCCGCCGAGCACGACCACCAGCACCAGGCTGACCCAGAGCATGGCGTCGACCTTGCGCCTGCGGCTCTTCAGCCACAGCACCTGCGCCAGCGTGGCGACGATGACGACGACGGTGGCCAGGAGCACCGGCGCCTGCGCGGTGCCGACGCTGCCCCCGGCGACGACCGCGCCCAGGTGGCGCGTCGCGAACTCGGCGGCCCATTCCTTGTTCGACTCGGCGTACTTGAAGGTGCCGAAGAAGAGGATGATGGGCAGGAAGTCGAAGAAGAGCTTCATGCGTCGGCGCGTCGGGGGAAGCGGCGATTGTGCCCGGTGCCGCCGGCACCGGCGCGACGCGGCGGTTCAGGCCTCGGGATCGAAGCCGATCGCAGCGGAGTTGATGCAGTAGCGCCGGCCCGTCGGCGCAGGGCCGTCCGGAAAGACATGCCCCAGGTGCGAGCCGCAACGGCGGCAGCGCACCTCGACGCGCACCATGCCCAGGCTTGCGTCGCGCACTTCCTCGATGACGTCCGCGTTCACCGGCGCCCACCAGCTCGGCCAGCCGCAGCCGGCGTCGAACTTGGCGGTCGACTCGAACAGCGGCGTGCCGCAGCCGATGCAGTGGTAGCGGCCGGCTTGCCAATGGTCCCAGAAGCGCCCGCTGAAGGGGCGCTCGGTGGCCGCATGACGCGCCACCTGGTACTGCATCGGATCGAGCTGCGCGCGCCATTCGGCGTCGCTGCGTTGCACCTCGTATCGGGGATCGTCGTGCGCGTGGACGGATTCGGGCTTCATGGGGCCGCAGCATAGCCACAAGCCGTCACGTCTGCCGCGCCCGCGCCCGGCGCCGGGGCGTGGTGCGGCGAACCGCTAAAGTGCCGCACCGGCGCTGGCCTGCGCGGCGGATTCGCGGTCGATGCATCGGCGCATCGGCACGTCCGCGCTTCGCCGCGTCGCCCTGCCGCCGTCCCGAACCCCGCCGCGATGACCGCCGAGGCCTCGATCGTCACCCTGCTCAACGGGCTGAGCTACGGCCTGCTGCTCTTCATGCTGAGCGCCGGGCTGACACTGGTCTTCGGCCTCATGGGCGTGCTCAACTTCGCCCACGCCAGTTTCTACATGCTCGGCGCCTACCTCGGCTGCTCGGTGGCGCGCGGCGCGGGCTTCTGGCTGGCGCTGGTCGTCGTGCCGCTGCTCGTGGCGCTGCTGGGCGCGCTGTTCGAGCAGCAGGTGCTGCGGCGCACGCGCCGCTTCGGCGCGGCGGCAGAACTGCTGGTGACCTTCGGCCTGGCGATCGTCGTGCTGGAGTTCGTGCAGCTCGCCTGGGGCCGCTCGGTGCAGGACTTCCCGCCGCCGGCGCTGTTGCAGGGCCCGGCGTTCACCCTCGTCGACGCCGCGGGCGAGGGCCTGTGGTTGAAGCCGGGCGCAGCACCCCAGGCCCTGTGCGCGACGGCCTCGTGCACCCCCTTCCCGGCGACGCGCGCCTTCATGGCGCTGGTGGCGCTTCTCATGCTGCTGCTGCTGTGGCTCCTGGCCACGCGCACGCGTGCCGGCCTCGTGATCCAGGCGGCGCTGACGCACCCGCAGATGGTGCAGGCGCTCGGTCACGACGTGCCGCGCACCTTCACCTGGGTGTTCGCGCTGGGCTGCGGCCTCGCCGGCCTGGCCGGCGTCGTCGGCGGCTCGACCTTCGTCACCGAGCCGGCGATGGCCGCGGCACTCGGCCCCATCGTCTTCGTCGTCGTCGTCGTCGGGGGGCTGGGCTCGCTGACGGGGGCTTTCGTCGCGTCGATCCTGATCGGCCTCGTGCAGACGCTGGCCGTGGGCATCGACGCCTCGCTGGCCGACCTCACCGAAGCCGCGGGCTGGGCCGTGGCCCCGCAGAGCCCCGCCTGGCTGCTGCTGCGGCCGAAACTCTCGCAGGTGGCGCCGATCCTGCCCTATCTGCTCCTGGTGGCGGTGCTCGTCGTGCGGCCGCGCGGCCTGCTGGGCCGGCGCGAGGGCTGATGCGCGGGGGGACGACACCGCCCTGGGTGGCGCGGCATCGACAGGGGCTGGCCTGGGGCGGCTTCGCGCTCATGCTCGGGCTGGCGCCGCTGCTCTTTCGCAGCGGCCTCGCGCACGCGGTTCTGACGCAGATCGGCGTGGCCATCATCGCCTGCCTGGCCTTCAACATCCTGCTCGGGCAGGGGGGGCTGCTCAGCTTCGGCCACGCGGTCTACAGCGGCCTGGGCGGCTTCCTCACGCTGCATGCCTTGAACGCCGTTGCCGCCGGTCGACTCGCGCTGCCGGTGAGTCTGCTGCCGCTGCTGGGCGGTGCCGCCGGCCTGGTGCTGGCGCTGCCGCTGGGCTACCTGAGCACGCGGCGCGGCGGCACGGCGTTCGCGATGATCACGCTCGGCCTGGGTGAACTGGTGTGGGCGCTGGCCCCGATGTTGCCCGAGTTCTTCGGCGGCGAGGGCGGCGTTGCCGGCAACCGCGTCGTCGGCGCGCAACCGCTGGGGGTGAGCCTGGGGCCGCAGCGCGAGCTCTACTACCTCGTCGCGGGCTACGCCCTGGGGTGCAGCGCGCTCATGCATGCGTTCACGCGCACGCCGCTGGGCCGCATGCTCGAGGCCGCGCGCGAGCAGCCCGGGCGCGTGGGCTTCGTCGGCTACGACGTGCGGCAGGTGCGCTGGCTGGCCTTCATGGTATCGGCCTTCTTCATGGGCGTGGCCGGAGGCCTCGCGGCGCTGGACTTCGAGCGCGTCACCGCCGACGCACTGGGCACGCTGCGCTCGGGCAACCTGCTGCTCTTCACGGTGCTGGGCGGCAGCGCGGTCTTCTTCGGGCCGATCATCGGCGCCGTGCTCATGGTCGTCGCCTCGGTCTTGCTGTCGGAGCTGGCGCACGCCTGGCTGCTCTACCTCGGCCTGGTGTTCATGGCGATGGTGATGTACGCCCCGGGCGGCGTTGCCGGCCTGCTGCTGGCCAACCTGCGCGTCGCCGCGCACGGGCTGTTCCGGCCGCTGCTGCGGCCCTACGCCGGCATGCTGCTCGCCGCGCTGCCGGCGTCGGCGGCGCTGGCCTTGCTGCTGGAGATGACCTACCTGCGGCAGGCCGACTCCGGCCGGGCGGGACGCGTGCAGATCCTGGGCCTGGCGCTGGACACCCGGCAGCTCGCGCCCTGGCTGATCGGCACGGTGGTGCTGCTGGCCGGCGCGGCGCTGTTCGAGGTCGCGCGCCGGCGCTTCGCGCGCGCCTGGAGCGCGGTGCAGCACGAGATCGCGGCGCGGCAGGCCGCGACCCGGCGCGAGGGCGCGGCGTGAAGCGCGCGTCGACCGTCCCTGCGCTCGAGCTGCGTGGCGTGTCCAAGCGCCTGGGCCGAACCGAGGTCGTGCGCGGAGCCGCGTTCGCGGTCGAGAACGGCGAACGCGTCGCCCTCATCGGCCCCAACGGCGCCGGCAAGAGCACGCTCTTCGACCTCGTCAGCGGGCGCCTGGCTCCGGACCGCGGGGCGATCATGCTGCACGGCCGGCCCGTCGCCGGCCTGCCGCCGCATCGCATCAACCGCCTCGGGCTGGCGCGCAGCTTCCAGATCAACCGGCTCTTCGAGCGACTCTCGGTCTTCGAGAATCTGCGCTGCGCGCTGCTGTGGAGCGCGGGCTGCCGCTACGCCTTCTGGCGCTTGCTCGGCCGCGGGCACGATGCCGACGCGCGTGCCGAGGCGCTGCTGGAGCGCCTGGGTCTGCAGCAACGCCGCGATGTGCCCGCGGCCGATCTCAGCTACGCCGAGCAGCGCGCGCTGGAGATCGGCGTCACCGTGGCCGGCGGCGCGAGCGTGATCCTGCTCGACGAGCCGACCGCGGGAATGAGCCGCAGCGAGACCGCGCGCTTCGTCGCGCTCATCCGCGCGCTGACGCAGGGCCGCACGCTGCTCGTCGTCGAGCACGACCTGGGCGTGGTGTTCGAGCTCGCCGACCGCATCGCCGTGCTCGTGCGCGGCGAGGTCATCGCCTTCGACTCTCCCGCGGCGGTGCGCGCCGATCCGCGCGTACAGGAGGCCTATCTCGGCACGGCCTTCGCCGCGGCGGCGCGCCGCGCCCCGGGTGGCTGAGATGCTGCGCGTCACGGAACTCGAGGCCGGCTACGGCAAGAGCCGCGTGCTGCACGGCGTCGGCTTCGAACTGCGCGCCGGGGAGATCGTCGCGCTGCTCGGGCGCAACGGCGCGGGACGGTCGACGACGCTGAAGGCGATCATGGGCCTCGTGCCCGCGCGCGGCGGCATCGAGTGGCGAGGACAGGCCTTGTGCGGGCGCAAGCCCTTCGAGATCGCGCGTGCGGGCCTGGGCTACGTGCCCGAGAATCGCGAGGTCTTCCCGACGCTGACGGTGCGCCAGAACCTGCTGCTCGGGGAAAGGCGCCGCGGCGGCGGACGCTGGACGATGGACGACATGTTCGGGCTCTTTCCGCCGCTGGCCGAGCGGCGCGACACCGTCGCGGGCGTGCTTTCCGGCGGCGAGCAGCAGATGCTGGCGCTGGCGCGCACGCTGATGGGGGATCCTGAGCTGTTGCTGGTCGACGAACCCACCGAGGGCCTGGCGCCGGGTCTCGTCGAGCGCGTGGGGCACGTCCTGTGCGAACTGCGGCGCGAGGGAATCGCGGTGCTGCTGGTCGAGCAGAAGCTCGCGATCGCGCTCGAGATCGCCGACCGCTGCCTGCTGATGGGGCATGGGCGCATCGTCTTCGAAGGCACGCCCGCCGCGCTGCGCGCGCGCCCGGACTTGCGGCGCGAATGGCTGGAGGTCTGAACAGCGGCGTGCGCCGCGCGGCGGGCCGATCGGGATGGCCGAGGCGCCGACTGCCTAGAATCGAACGAGTGTTCGATTCGGCGGCGACCAACGATGATCAAGCGCCTCTTCCTCTTCCTGCTGGGCTTGCTCCTGCTGCTCGCACTGGTGCTCGTGGGAAACACCTTGCGCCAGGGTTCGCGCCAGATCGAGGCGGAGCCGGCGCAGCCGCTGGCGGTCGATCGCGACGGCGTGGTGCAGACGGTGGCGGCGGCGGTGCGCGCGCGCACGGTGAGCGGCGAGACGCCGGTTCCCGGCGTCGAGGCCGAGTTCGAGGCGCTGCATGCCTTGCTGCGCGAGCGCTACCCGCGCGTGCACGCGGCACTGGAGCGCGAGGTCGTGGGGGGCCACAGCCTGCTCTTCACCTGGAAGGGCAGTGACGCGGCGCTGAAGCCGGTGGCGCTGATGGCGCACCAGGACGTGGTGCCGATCGCCCCGGGAACCGAAGCGAGCTGGCAGCGGCCGCCGTTCGACGGCGTCGTCGAGGACGGCTTCGTCTGGGGCCGCGGAACGCTGGACGACAAGAGCAACCTCGTGACGCAGCTCGAGGCGCTGGAGATGCTGCTCGAGGCCGGTGTCCAGCCGCGGCGCACGATCTACTTCGTCTTCGGCCACGACGAGGAGATCGGCGGCGAACACGGCGTGGTGCGGATCGTTGCGCTGCTGCAGCAACGCGGAGTGCGCCTGGACTGGGTGCTCGACGAGGGCATGGCCGTCACGCACGGTGTGATGCCGGGCATCGAGCAGCCGGTGGCGCTGATCGGCCTGGCGGAAAAGGGCTCGGTCTCGCTGCGGCTCGCAGCCAGCGCGCCGCCCGGGCATTCGTCGATGCCGCCCGGGCCGGGGCAGGGTGCCGTTGCGCGCCTGGCCGCGGCCCTGGCGCGGCTGGATGCGCAGCCGCTGCCCGGCGGCATCCAGGGCGCGGCGGCGGAGATGTTCGAGGCCATCGCCCCGGAGATGCCCTTCGGCCAGCGCCTGGCGCTGTCCAACCTGTGGCTGACGCGGCCGCTGGTCGAGCGCATGCTCTCCAGGGGTGCGGCGACCAACGCCATGCTGCGCACGACGACGGCGATGACCATGCTTTCGGCGGGAATGAAGGAGAACGTGCTGCCCGGCCGCGCCGAAGCGGTGGTCAACTTCCGCATCCTCCCCGGGGACACCATCGGTTCGGTGCAGGCCGAGGTGCGGCGCATCGTCGCCGACGAAGGCATCGAGATCACGCTGCACGGCCAGGGCTTCGACCCGTCGCGACTGGCGACCTCGCGCTCGGATTCCTTCCGTCTCGTCGAGCAAGCGGTGCGCGACATCTTCCCCGACGCGGTGGTCGCGCCCAGCCTCATGCTCGCGGCGTCGGACGCACGCCATTTCGACGGCATCTCGGATGCCAGCTACCGCTTCATGCCGATCCGCTTCGACAGCGCGGACCTGAAGCGCCCACACGGCACCGACGAGCGCATCGCCATCGACCAGCTCGTCGACATGGTGCGCTTCTATCACCGCCTGCTGGCCCGGGCGGCGCAGTAGGTGGCGGGGCAGCGTGGCAGCGGCTCGAAGACCGAGCTTGACGACGGGGCTTGACGAGGGTCTCGTTCGGGGCAAGCTGCGGGGCTTTCGCGACCCTTGTCCCGGAGACGGCAGCCATGACGCAGCGCACCCACGCGACCCACGAGGTCATCAACCAGGCCGCGCCGTTCGCGGACTACAACCTGTTCGAGGTCAACCGCCCGCTGCAGGACGCGCTGCGCTGGCACCACCCGGGCTTCGACGCCGCGCGCTTCGCGGCCTTCGGCGCCGAGGCCGGCAGCGCCGGGATGCAGGCGCATGCGCGGCTGGCCAACACGTACCTGCCGCAGCTGCAGACCTACGACGCCTGCGGCCGGCGAATCGACCAGGTCGAGTTCCACCCCAGCTGGCACGCGCTGATGGCCGCGGCCCTGCGCCAGCGCCTGCACGGCGCGCCCTGGGGCGAGGGGCCCGGCGGCCATCTGGAGCGCGCCGCCGCCTTCATGCTCTTCACCGAGGCGGAGCCCTCGGTGCTGTGCCCGGTGTCGATGAGCTACGCGGTGACGCCGGCGCTGCGCGCCAATGCCGGCGTGATGGCCGACTGGGGCGCCAGGATCACGAGCGCGCACTACGACCCGCGCTTCCTGCCCGTGGCGCAGAAGAGCGCGGCGACGCTGGGCATGGGTATGACCGAGAAGCAGGGCGGCTCGGACGTGCGCGCCAACACCACGCGTGCCGAAGCCGACGGCGAGGACGCCTGGGGCCGGCGCTTCGCGATCACGGGCCACAAGTGGTTCCTCTCGGCACCGATGAGCGACGCCTTCCTCGTGCTGGCGCACTCGGCCGGCGGCCTCTCGTGCTTCTTCATGCCGCGCATCCTTCCCGACGGCACGGTGAACGCGATCCGCGTGCAGCGCCTGAAGGACAAGCTCGGCAACAAGGCCAACGCCAGCAGCGAGGTCGAGTTCGATCGCGCCAGCGCCTGGCTCGTCGGCGAGGAGGGGCGCGGCGTGCCGCAGATCCTGGCGATGGGCGCGCTGACGCGCCTGGACTGCGCGCTCGGCACCGCCGGGCTCATGCGCCAGGCCTTGTCGGTCGCGCTGCACCACTGCGCGCAGCGTGCGGCCTTCGGCAAGCGGCTGATCGAGCAGCCGCTGATGCGCAACGTGCTCGCCGACATGGCGCTCGAGAGCGAGGCCGCGACCGCCCTGGCGATGCGCCTGGCGCGCGCCGTCGACCGCACCGAGCACGGGCAGGACGCGGACGGCACCGAGGCGGTGATGCGCCGCGTGCTGACGCCGATCGCCAAGTTCTGGATCTGCAAACGCGGCGCGGCACTGGCGCAGGAGGCGATGGAATGCCTGGGCGGCAACGGCTACGTCGAGGAGGGCGGCCAGGGCGTGATGGCGCGGATCTACCGCGAGATGCCGGTGAACAGCATCTGGGAGGGCGCGGGCAACATCCAGTCGCTGGACCTGCTGCGCGCGCTTCGCAAGGGCCCGGTGACCGATGTGCTGATGCACGAGACCGCGGCCGCGCGCGCCGCGCACGCGCCGGTGCAGCGCCTGGCCGAACGCGTTCGCCGCAGCCTGGATGGCGATGTCACCGAAACCGAGGCGCGCGGCCTCGCGCGCGATCTCGCACTGCTGATGCAGGCTGCGCTGCTGCAGCACACGGCGCCGCCGGCGGTGTTCGACGCCTTCTGCGTCGGACGCATCGAGCAGGCGTCGGACGTCCTCGGCACGCTGCCCGTGCGCGTCGACCTCGACGCCGTGCTCGCGCGCGCGATGCCCTGGCACGCGTAAGCGCGCCGCCGCGAAGCCGCAATCAGATCGTGATGTGCTCGCGCTCGCTGGACGGCACGTCGCCGGGCTCGTAGGGCGTCGTGCGCTGCCACGCTTGCGCCTCGTCGTCCGGCAGCGGCTGCGTCGGCTTCCAGGCCATCGGCGAGGTGGTCGGTCCGGGGTCGCGCGGATCCATCGGCTGCGTCGGCTGGAAGGAGCCTTCGTGCAGCGGGATGTCGACGGCCTCGGCGGCCTCCGCGGCCTGGCGGTCACCGCGCAGCAGCAGTTCGCGCATCGCCTGCACGCGCTCGTTGTCGCTCAGGCCCGACGCGCAGGGGTCGGGGGTGCTGCCGTAGGTCGGGCTGCGTTCGGCGGGCGTGTAGAGGCTGGCGGCGGCCAGCGCCTCGTCGCGCTGGCGGCGCGCCAGCGTGCGCGCCGGTCGGCGCAGCGAGAACCATACCGCCAGCGTTCCGACCGCCGCGACGATCGCGGCACCCAACAGCAGGCTGGTCGTCGAGTCCATGCGTTACCTCTCGAGGGCTGCGACCGGTGCGCCGCCTTCGTGGGCAAGCCCGCACCGGGGGTTGATGCCACGGATATCGGCGCGCCGCCGTCGGTCTTGAGGGCCGATTCGCCCCCGGTGCGCAATCGCGTCGCCGTCGGCGTGCTCCGCGCCTCATCCGGGGGTGCGTTGCAGCGCCGCGATCTGCTCGTCCTTCTCGTCCCAGAGCGCGAGCAGCCAGCGGTGCACGCGCTTGCGGAACGGGGAATCCATCACGCCGTCGCTGCGCCGGCAGTCGGCCGGGATCTCGCGCCGCTGCACGCGCACGACGATGCGCGGCACGCGCCCGCAGAGAAAGGTCCAGAAGCTCGGCGCCCCCTCGGGGTAGACGATGCTCACGTCGACGAGCGAATCGAAGCGTTCGCCCAGCACCGCCATCGCCATCGCCATGCCGCCGGCCTTGGGCGGCAGCAGGTGCTGCCAGCGCCCTTGCAGCGCGGCGTGCTTGGCGGCGGTGTAGCGCGTGCCCTCGATGAAGTTCATGACGCTCGTGGGCGCGTGCGCGAACTTGGCGCAGGCGCGGCGCGCGGCCTCGAGGTCCTCCTTGCGCTTGCCCGGATCGCGCCGCAGCACCTCCTCCGAATGGCGCCGCATGAAGGGAAAGTCCAGCGCCCACCACGCCATGCCCATCACCGGCACGTACAGCAGTTCCTGCTTGAGGAAGAACTTGAGCATCGGGATGCGGCGGTTCAGCACGTGCTGCAGCACGAAGATGTCGACCCAGCTCTGGTGGTTGCAGGTGACGACGTACCAGTGTCGCGTGTCCAGCCCGCGCGGCACGGAGACGTCCCAGCGGGTCGGCTGCGTCAGGCGCATCCAGGCGCTGTTGCCGGCGATCCAGCGCGTGGCCAGCGCGTTGATCACCGGATCCATGCGGCGCCTGGCCGCGGGGGAAGTCAGCAACAGGCGCGGAATCGCCAGCAGGAAGAGCAGTCCGCACCAGAAGCCCGTGTTCAGCACCAGCATGGTGGTGGCGAGCACGCCGCGCAGCAGTGGCGGCAGCCAGGCCAGCGAAAGGCCCCGGTGCGGGGGCAGCGGATCGATCGGTTCGGGTTCGGGCGCGCTCATTCCTTGGGACAGTCGTTCCGGGAGCAAAGAGCGTTCATTCTGCACGTCCCGGCCCAGCGGCCGTGGCGGAGCAGCCAGACGAGCGCGATCGCCGCCCACAGCAGCGCGGCCAAGGGCAGGGCCAGGCGCGCCGACGGCGGCCACGCGAGCGCCAGCAATCGGCTCACGACCACGACTTGCAGCACGGCTTCGAGCGCGCGCGCCACCGCGTCGACGGCCTGGCTGTGGCCGGCCTGGGTGGCGCTCAGCCGCGTCACCATCGAGAGCATGGTGCCGCCGGCAAAACCCAGCGCCATCGCGTGCAGGCCGATGGCCTCGAGCGTGCTGCGGCCCGCGGCCCCCAGCGTCGGCAGCGCGGCTGCCGCCAGCGCCAGCCAGGCCAGACCGGACCAGGCAAAGGCCCGCAGCAGACGCCGCAGCAAGGGCGCGCGCGTGGCCGGGTGCGCGCGCCAGCGCAGCGCCAGCCACAAGGTCAGCACGGCGGCGGCGCCGGGAAGCAGCAGCCGCAGCGGCCAGAGCGCGGCGCTCCAGTGCGGCGGCCATCCCGGCAGCGCCGGCAGCGCCAGCAGCAGGCTCGCGCCCAGCGGCAGCGCGACGACCCAGCGCGCATCGCGGGCGGATTCGGCGTCGTCGGGCTGCGGCGCATCGGCGTGGGTCAAGAAGGGCAGCATGCGGTGCGAGGCGATGAGGAACACCGGCAGCACCGTGCCCCAGAACGCGGCGCGCGCGATCTCGCGCGCGCTGTCGCTGCGCCCAAGAAGGAGCGCGATCGCCGCCGCGGCCAGCGCCAGCGCGAGCAGGGCGCAGACGCCGGCGATGGCGTCGAAGTGCCCCGCGGCGCGTGTGGCCCGCCGGTGCAGCGTCCACAGGTGCCGGAGCAAGGCCGCCCAGCCGGCGGCGCACAGCGCCAGACCGAGCGCGGCGACCTGCGTGCACCAGGCGCCGAGCGCGATCAGCAGCAGCCAGCCCGCCAGCAGCGCCAGCACTCCCGGCAGCAGGGCGCGCGTCGGCACCGGCGGCGCACGCAGCCACTTCGGCGCGCTGGTGAACAGGAAGCCGGCGAAGAAGAGCGGCATCGGCCCGAGCGCGAAGGCCAGCGCGTGCAGTGTCCCCGGGGGCACGGCAGTGCCCGCCGGCAATGGCCGCGCCAGCGCCAGCGCCCAGGCCAGCGCGCTCGCCGCCCAGACCAGCGCCGCGGCGACGAAGCACAGCCGATGCGGCTGCGCCAGCAGCTCGGCGGCGCGCCAGCGGTCGGGCGGCAAGGCATTCATGCGGGTCGTCGAGGGCCGGTGCCTGCCGGCGCGCGTGCATTCGCAGCGCCTACGCTAGCAGATCGTGAGCGCGGCGAGCCCGGTGGGGCGGCCAGTCCCGGGATGCCCTACATTGCGGCCTGTCCTGCCGCCCTTCTCCGCGCTGCCATGCCTGACCGTTGTTTCGTCGTCATTCATAGTCCCGGCCCGGCCTGGGAGCCCGGCCTGCCGTTGACGCAGCAGTTGGGCGTGCGCGAGCACGAGGCGCACTACGCCGAACTGGCGCGGCAGGGGCAGCTGCGCATGGGTGGCCCCTTCGTCGACGGTGCCGGCGGCGGACTGATGATCTTCAAGCCCGGCATCGACGAGGACACGCTGCGCATGCACGCGCTGACCGATCCGGCGGTCGAGTCCGGGCTGCTGCAGTTCGAGATCCGGCCCTGGCAGGTCGGCCTCGAGGCGTGAGCGCGCGTCTGCCGGCGCCGCCGTGACGGTCGTCATCGTCGGTGCCGGCCCGGCCGGACTGATGGCGGCAGAGCAACTCGCCGTGGCGGGCGTGCCGGTCGAAGTCTTCGACGCCATGCCCACCGCGGGGAGGAAGTTCCTGCTTGCCGGCAAGGGCGGGCTCAACCTCACGCATGGCGAACCCTTCGAGCCTTTCGTCGCCCGCTATGGCGCCTCGGCAAGCTGGCTGCGGCCCTTGCTGCAGCGCTTCGGACCCGACGCCACTCGTGCCTTCGCGGCGGGCCTGGGAATCGCGACTTTCGTCGGCAGCTCGGGCCGCGTCTTCCCCGTCGAGATGAAGGCCGCGCCGCTGTTGCGTGCCTGGCTGCAGCGGCTGCGCGCGCGCGGGGTGAGGCTGCACCTGCGGCACCGCTGGTCGGGCTGGACCGAGGAGGGCGCGCTGCGCTTCAGCGCGCCGCAGGGCGAGGTGATGGTGACCGCCACGGCGGCGGTGCTGGCGCTCGGCGGCGCCAGCTGGCCGCGCCTGGGATCCGACGGCGCCTGGGTGCCGTGGCTGGCGTCGCGCGGCGTCGCGCTGGCGCCGCTGCAGCCGGCCAACTGCGGCTTCGACGTCGGCTGGAGCGCTCACCTCGCGGGCCGCTTCGCCGGTGCGCCGCTGAAGTCGGTGGCCATGACCTGGACGGCGCCCGACGGCCGCGCGGTGCGCCAGCAGGGCGAGTTCGTGCTCACGGCGACCGGCGTCGAGGGCAGCCTGGTCTACGCCGCCTCGGCGGCGCTGCGCGAGGCCATCGCGCGCGACGGCGCGGCGACGTTCGAGCTCGACTTGCTGCCCGCGCGCGACGCGGCCTGGGTGCGGGCCGAACTGGCGCACCCGCGCGGGCGGCGCTCGCTGGCGACGCACCTGAAGACGCGGCTGAAGCTCGACGGCGCCAAGGCTGCACTCCTGCGGGAAGGCGCAGGGCACGAGACGATGAACGACCCCGTGCGGTTGGCCGCGCGCATCAAGGCGCTGCCGATCACGGTGCGGCGCCCGCGTCCGATCGCGGAGGCCATCAGCAGCGCCGGTGGCGTGCGCCTGGACGCCGTCGACGAGCGGCTGATGCTGCGCACCCTCCCCGGCGTCTTCGTCGCCGGAGAGATGCTCGACTGGGAGGCGCCCACGGGCGGCTACCTGCTCACCGCCTGCCTGTCGACGGGGCACGCGGCCGGGCAGGGCGTTCTCGCCTGGCTGCAGCGCGAGCGCGGCTGATCCGGGTGCCGGCGGCGCCCTCAGCCCTTGCTCGCGCGCGCGTCGGCATAGAGTGCGAACGCCTGCGCCGAGCTGCACTTTGGCGTGTAGCCGAAGACCGTTTTCAGCCGCGTGTTGTCCAGCACCGGCCGCCAGCGCAGGAAATCGACCTGCTCGGGGCCGTAGCGCGTCAGGTGCAAGGGCTTCAGCAGCGCGAGCGCCGCGCGCAGCAGGCCCGGCGGCACGACCACGCAGCGCTTGCCCAGGCGCGCGGCGATCTGCCGGATCGTCAGCGCACCGTCGCCGGCGAGGTTGTAGACGCCGGCCGGTCCGCCGGCGATCGCATGCAGGATCGCACCCACCACGTCCTCGTCCCAGACGAAGACGAAGGGGCTGTCGCTGCCGCGGATGGCCAGCAGACGCGGCTTCTCGAACAGCGCCGTGATCTGGTTGTTCACCGTCGCGCCGAGGATGGTGCCGATGCGCAGCACCACCTGCTCGAGCTGCGGATGCTCGCGCCGCCAGCGCGCGAGCATCTCCTCCACGAGGCGCTTGTGGTGCGCGTAGGCGAAGCTCTCGTTGCCGCGCAGCGGCTGATCCTCGGTGATCCAGCTCGGGTTGTCGGCGTGATAGCCATAGGCCGCGCCGCTGGAGCTGACGACGAGGCGGCGCACGCCGGCGGCCAGGCAGGCGCGCAGAACGTTTCCGGTGCCGTCGACATCGACCGAGTACTCGAAGGCGCGATCGCTTCCCGGCCCGGGCGTGACGATGGCCGCCAGGTGCACCACGACTTCGGGCCGGTGCTCGCGGAAGCACGCGACCAGCTCCGGCGCCCGCACGTCGATCTGGGCGCAATCGATCCCGGCAGGCAGGTCGGCAGGCGGCGGGCGCACGTCCACGGCCAGCAGCCTGCCGGTTGCGCCTTCGCGGGCGGCGAGTGCGGCGATGAGCTGCGAACCCAGGTAGCCGCCGGCACCGGTGACGAGGATGCGCGGCGTCACGAGCTCATCGCAGGTGCGCGAATGCCGTCAGCCCATCACCTTCGAGGGCAGCCAGGTCGCGATCTCGGGGAACACGCACAGGATCAGGATCGCCACCACCATGCACAGCATGAACGGGAAGGCGCCGCGCAGGATGGTCGGCAGGCGCACGTCCGGGACGATGCCGTTGATGACGAAGAGGTTCAGGCCCACCGGCGGCGTGATCAGGCCCAGCTCCATGTTGATCGTCAGGATCACGCCGAACCAGATCGGGTCGAAGCCGGCGGCGGTGATCACCGGCATCAGGATAGGCGTCGTCATGAGGATGATCGCCGCCGGCGGCAGGAAGCAACCCGCGACCAGCAGCATGACGTTGATCGCCGCCATCACGACCCAGCGGTTGACCTGCATCGACGCGATCGACTCGGCCACCGTCTGCGTCACCAGCAGCGAACTCATCATGTAGCCGAAGAGGATCGAGGTGCCGATGATCATCATCAGCATCACCGATTCCCGCAGCGAATCGCGCAGGATCGCCCACAGCGCGCTGGGCCTCCAGACGCGGTAGATCACGATGACCATCACGAGGCACAGCATCGCGCCGACCCCGGCCGCCTCCGAAGGTGTCGCGATGCCGCCGTAGAGCGCGTAGACGACGCCGGCGATGACCGCGATGAACGGCAGCAGCCGCGGCAGCAGCTCGAGGCGTTCGCGCCACGAATAGATGCGGCCGTGATCGACGAGCTTCGTCCCGCGCTTCCAGCTCAGGAAGATCGCCCAGGCCATGAAGAGCGCAACGAGCAGCAAGCCGGGCAGGATGCCGGCGACGAAGAGCCGCCCGATCGAGGTCTCGGACGCGATGCCGTAGAGGATCATCGTGATGCTGGGCGGGATCAGGATCCCGAGCGTGCCGCCGGCGGCGATGGCGCCGGTGGCGAGATCGGCGTCGTAGCCGCGCTTGCGCATCTCCGGGATGCCCATCTTGCCGATCGCCGCGCAGGTCGCGGGCGACGAGCCCGAGAGCGCCGAGAAGAGCGCGCAGGCACCCAGGTTGGAGACGACGAGCGAGCCGGGCACCTTGTGCAGCCAGCGCGAGAGCGCCTCGTAGAGGTCGCTGCCGGCGCGTGAGCCCGCCACCGCCGCGCCCATCACGATGAACATCGGCAGCGAGACGAGCGTGAAGTCGTTGAGGCCTCCGAAGATCGTCTCGGGGACGAAGTGCACGCTCTCCCAGCCGTCGAAGACGAACATGAAGACGAGCGAGACCGCGCCGAGCGCGAACGCGATCGGCATGCCCGTGACCAGCATCGCGGTCGTCACCGCGAAGATCAGGAGACCGATCGCCAGCGGACTCATCGCCCGACGCCTAGAGGCCCTCGTCGGGCCGCAGGTTGAAGGGCAGGGCGCGCCGCGTCAGCACGAGCACGAGCTCGCTCGCGGCCTGCAGGCACAGCAGCGCCAGGCCCACCGGCACCGAGAGATAGGGGATCCACAGCCGGGCGCGCCACAGCGACGCGGTCGTCTGATTGTTTACCCAGGTCTCGTACCACCAGGGCAGCGAGGCCCACAGGAAGAGCGCGCAGAAGGCGAGCAGCGCCAGGTAGCCGGCGATGAAGAGCCGGCGCCGGGCCTTGTGCGCGACCATCAGCGGCAGCACGTCGACCGCGACGTGCCCGCGCGTGAGCAGCACGTAGGGCGCGCCGAGGAAGGTCGCGGCGACGACGGCGAAGATCGAGAACTCGGTCTGCCAGATCGCCGACTGACCGAGCACCGCGCGCACGAACACCATCTGGCAGATCACGCCGATCGAGACGACGAGCAGCGCGGCCGCGAAGATGCCGAAGGCGCGCGAGAGCGCGTTCACCGCCCGCACCCATCCGGGCAGGGGCGAGGTGCTGCGCCCTTTCGGGTCCTCACTGAACACTCAGCGCCTTCTCGATCAGTTCCTTGCCGCCCGGCACCTTCTCGGCGAAGGCCTTGTACGAGCTGCGCTCGGCGACCGCGCGCCAGGCCTTGAACTGCGCCTCGTCGAGCTCGATCACCTGCTTGCCCGCCTTCTTGAAGGCCTCGTTCATCTTTTCGTCGAGCTTGGCCGACTCGGCAGCGAAGTAGGCCTCGGCCTTCTGCGAGGCGGCCGTCAACGCTGCCTTCTGCGCATCGTTGAGCTTGTCCCAGCTGCGCTGCGAGATCAGCACCGGTTCGTACATGAACCACAGCGCGTGGTCGCCGGGGGTGGTCACGCAGCCCAGCTGCTCGTAGAGACGGAACGAGACCATCGAGCCGGTGGAGGTGTCGGTGCCGCTGATCACGCCCTGTTGCAGCGCGTTGTAGACCTCGTTGGAGGCGATCGACACGATCGAGCCGCCGGCGCTGGCCCACATCTCGGCGAAGGTCGAGCCGGCCGAGCGGATCTTCATGCCCTTGACGTCCTCGGGCGCGCGGATGCACTTGTCCTTGGCGCCGAAGGCGCCGGCCAGCCAGGCGTCGGCGAGCACGCGCGCGCCGCCCTGCTCGATGATCTTGCGCATCTCGGCCATGAACGGCGACTTGTTCAGCCGCTGCGCGTGCGCGTGGTTCTTCACGAGACCGGGCATCAGCGTCGCGCCGAACTGCGGGTGAAAACCCGAGGCGTAGTCCAGCGGGAACGAGGACATGTCGATCTGCCCGGTCTGCATCGCCTTCCACTGCTCGGCGGCCTTGACGAGGCTGGCGCCGGGGTAGACCTTGATCTCGAGCCCGACCTTGGCCGCGGCGACCTCGCGCGCGATGATCTGCACCATCTCGTCGCGCACGTCGCCCTTGCCGCCGGGGAACTGGTGCGAGGCCTTGAGCGTGATGTCGGCCAGCGCCGGCAGCGCCGAAAGCCCCGCCAGAACCGCAATGATGCCGCGCGCGCGGCGCGCCCAGGGTGATCGTTCCTGCATGTCGTGTCTCCTCGTCTCGGGTTTCGAGCCGCCTGCGCGCGGCGCGGCAGCGCTGCCGACTCTAGAACAGGGTCGCCGGCGCGCGGCACCGTGTTTTCCTGCTGGTGCTCAGCCGCCGGGCTCCTCGTGCATCTTCTTGAAGTGGACGAGCCCGGGTGCCCACATGTGCTGCACCGGGTCGACGTCCACGTGCACGACGGCGCAGCGGCCGCTGGCCAGCGCGCGCTGCAGCGCGGCCTCCAGCTGCGTCGGGTCGGCGACGCGCTCGCCGTGCGCGCCCATGCTCTGGGCCAGCTTGTCGAAGGCGATCTCGCCGAGGTCGGCCTTGATCGTCTCCTCCGGTCCGAGCTGCTTGAAGAGCATGGTCTTGAAGGGCCGCAGCATGAACTGCTGGTTCATCTTCACCATGCCCCATTGCTTGTCGGCGAGGACGACGTAGACCACTTGCACGCCCAGGCGCACCGCGGTCTCGACCTCCTGCGGATGAAAGCCGAAGGCGCCGTCGCCGGTGATGCAAAGCACCGGCGTGCCGGGCCGCGCCACCGCGGCGCCGATGGCCTGCGACATGCCCGCGCCCAGCATGCCGAACTTGAAGGTCGAGACGATGCTGTTGGGCACGCGCGCGGGGTGGTGGAACATGGCCCAGATGGTGGCGTTGCCGCCGTCGGCCACCAGCACCGATTCCGGCGGGAAGACCTTGGCGCAGGCGCTGGCGATGTGCGCCGGGTGCATGGGCACGCGCATGTCGGCCAGCGCCTTGTCCCATTCGGCGCGGTCTTCGCGCAAGCTCTTGCCGTAGCCGGCCACGCGCGCCTGGCGCGGCGCCAGCGCCATCGCCTCGCGGCGCTGCTGCAAGGCCTCGGCCAGGCCTTCGAGGAAGCAGGCGGCGTCGGCCTGCACGGCCAGGTCCGCGGGCTTGTTCAGGCCCAGCGTGTCGGTGTCGATGTCGACCTGGATCGTCTTCTGCTGCCCCGGCTGGCGCCAGTACGGCGGCTTGCCCCACCAGTCCGTCTCGCCTACGCGCGAGCCGACGATGAGCACGACGTCGGCCTCGTTCCTCACGCGGTGGTTGAGCTTGACGTGCGGCATCGGGATCGCCAGCGCCGAGCTCTCGGGCAGCACGCCGCGCGCGGCCCAGCTGGTGGTTACCGGTGCGTGCAGCAGTTCGGCCACGCGCGCCAGCGCCTCGTAGGCGCGGGCGTGCACGACGCCGCTACCGGCGTGGATCATCGGTGCGGCGGCGCCGGCGAGCCAGTCCGCGGCCTGCGCCAGCTGCGCCGCGCTGGGCGGCAGCGGCTGCAGGCTGCGGTAGTGCGCGGGCGGCCAGATCGCGACCTCGGCCTTCACCTTGGCGTTCATGATCGTCTCGGGCACGTCCAGGTGCACCACGCCGGGGCGCCCGCTCCAGCTCTTGCGCAGCGCCTTGCGCATGAGCTCGGGCACGCGCTCGAAGGCCGAGACCGCGGCGCTCCACTTGGCGATGCGGCCGATGACGCCGCTCTGGTCGAAGCACTGGTAGCTGCCGCCACGGTCGGGGTACATGATGCCCGGGCGGCGCGCACTGGTGATGGCTAGCACGCGGTTGCCCTCGGCCTGCTCGACGACCAGCCCCGGCAGCAGATTGGCCACGCCGGGCCCGTTGCTGGCCATGCACACGCCCAGGCGTCCGCTCAGCCGCGCGTAGGTGCCGGCCATGTGCGCGGCACAGGTCTCGTGGCGCGGCGTCACGATCTCGATGCCCAGGCGATGCAGCGCCGAGTAGAAGCCGAAGTAGGTGCCGTCGATGATGCCGAACACCTTCTCGACACCCTCGGCCTGCAGCATGCGGGCGAGCACCTCGCCACCGGTGGTCTGCGCCATCGTCCTCGTCTCCTGTGTCGTTCGCCGCGGCCGTCGGGATGCGGCCGCTGCGGGCGATTGTGCGTGGCGTGCGTGGCACACTCCGCCGCTTTTGCCTTTCCCTGCTCGCTTCCCTTGGACAAGATCGTCAATCAGATCGCCGCGGAACTTAAGGTTCGCGCGGCGCAAGTGCAGGCCGCGGTGGACCTGCTCGACGCCGGCTCGACCGTGCCCTTCATCGCCCGCTACCGCAAGGAGGCCACCGAGGGCCTCGACGACACGCAGTTGCGCGAGCTCGAATCGCGGCTGGCCTACCTGCGCGAGCTGCAGGAGCGCCGCGCCACGGTGCTGAAGAGCATCGCCGAGCAGGGCAGGCTCACGACGGAGCTGCAGGCGGCGATCGAGGCCGTGCCGACCAAGCAGGAGCTCGAAGACCTCTACCTGCCCTACAAGCCCAGGCGTCGAACCAAGGGGATGATCGCGCGCGAGGCCGGCCTCGAGCCGCTGGCCGAGCGGCTCTTCGGCGATCCCACCCTCGACCCGCTGCAGCAGGCGCAGGCCTTCGTCGCCGAGTACCCGGGCGGCGCGAAGGCGCTCGCCGACGCCGGCTATGCCGATGCGCACGCGCTCCTGGACGGCGTGCGCGACCTGCTCGCAGAACGCTGGGCCGAGGATGCCGTGCTCGTCGGCAGCCTGCGCGAATGGCTGTGGGACGAAGGGCTGTTGCAGAGCCGGCTCGTCGAGGGCAAGGACGACAGGCATCCGGACGTGGCCAAGTTCCGCGACTACTTCGCCTACGAGGAGCCGATCCGAAAGGTGCCTTCGCACCGCGCGCTGGCGGTGCTGCGCGGGCGCGCGCAGGAGGTGCTGGACGCCAAGCTCGTTGCGCCCGAAGGCGTCGCCGCCAGTCCCGCGCCCGCCGGCGCGAAGCCGGTGCCGCTGGCCGAAGGGCGAATCGCAAGACACCTGGGGTGGTCGCCGCAGGACCGGCCCGGTGACGCGCTGATCCGCAAGACGGTCGCCTGGACCTGGAAGGTGAAGCTCGCGCTGAGCCTCGAGCGCGACCTCTTCGCGCGCCTGCGCGAGGGTGCCGAGGGCGTCGCCATCAAGGTCTTCGGCGACAACCTGCGCGACCTGCTTCTGGCCGCGCCGGCGGGCAAGCGCGTCGTGATGGGGCTGGATCCGGGCATCCGCACCGGTGTCAAGGTCGCGGTTGTCGATGACACGGGCAAGGTGATGGAGACGGCGACCGTCCACCCCTTCGAGCCGCGCCGGGACGTCGAAGGCAGCCTGCACGCCTTGACGCGCCTGGTTGCCGCGCACGGCGTGGACCTGATCGCGATCGGCAACGGCACCGCCAGCCGCGAGACCGACCGCCTCGCCGCCGACCTCATCCAGCGCGTGAAAAAGCTCGCGCCCGAGGCGCGCCTGGACAAGGTCGTGGTCAGCGAGGCCGGCGCCTCGGTCTACAGCGCGAGCGAGTACGCGAGCCGGGAACTGCCCGGACTCGACGTCAGCCTGCGCGGCGCGGTGAGCATCGCGCGGCGGCTGCAGGACCCGCTGGCCGAGCTGGTGAAGATCGATCCCAAGAGCATCGGCGTCGGCCAGTACCAGCACGACGTCAACCAGAGCCAGCTCGCGCGCACGCTGGATGCGGTCGTCGAGGACTGCGTCAACGGCGTCGGCGTCGACCTCAACACCGCCAGCGCGCCGCTGCTGGCGCGCGTCTCGGGACTGTCGGCGACCGTGGCCGCAGCCGTCGTGCGCTGGCGCGACGCGCACGGCGCCTTTCGCAACCGGCAGCAGCTCCTGCAGGTCAGTGGTCTCGGGCCGCGCAGCTTCGAGCAGGCCGCGGGCTTCCTGCGCATCCGCGACGGCGACGACCCGCTGGACCGAACCGGCGTGCACCCCGAAACCTACCCGCTGGTGCAGAAGCTCCTGGCGGCGACGCAGCGCCCGGTCGAGTCGCTGATGGGGAACACGCAACTGCTGCGCAGCCTGAAGCCCGAGTCCTTCGCGGACGAGCGCTTCGGCGCCGTCACCGTGAAGGACATCCTCGTCGAGCTCGAGAAGCCCGGGCGCGACCCGCGCCCCGATTTCGTCGTCGCGCGCTTCAACGAAGGCGTGGACGACATCGAGGACCTGCGGCCGGGCATGCTGCTGCAGGGCACGGTGAGCAACGTCGCGCAGTTCGGCGCCTTCGTCGACCTGGGCGTGCACCAGGACGGCCTCGTGCACGTGAGCCAGCTCGCGGACAAGTTCGTCGCCGACGCGCGCGAAGTCGTGAAGACGGGGCAGGTGGTGAAGGTGCGCGTGCTGGAAGTGGACCTGGCGCGCAAGCGCATCTCGTTGACGATGAGGCTGGACGCGCCGACGGGCGCGCACGGCCAGGGCGGCGGCGACAATCGTTTTCGCCCCGCGGCGCGCCACGAGCGCAGCGACAAGGGGCGCGCCGCTGCGTCATCGTCCGCACCCAGCGCCATGGCGCAGGCCTTCGCGCGCCTGCAGTCGGGCTCGTCCTCGGGCCGGCGCTGACCTACAATGGCGGCCTCCACGTTCCCCCGAACCTTGACAAGAGCAGGAAAGGCACGACGGGTTATGACACCGCGGACTACGACGCCCTTCTTCACCGAGGTCTGAACCCCGGCCGCGCCGTCACGTCCATCAATCCCGTCCCGGACCGAAGCGCGGCTCAACCCCGCGCTTCGCTGCTTTCTGGAGTTGCCCCTCATGTCCGTGAACATCACGCTGCCCGACGGCGCCGTCCGCGCCTTCGACCATCCCGTCACGGTGGCCGAGGTCGCTGCCGCGATCGGCCCCGGCCTGGCCAAGGTCGCGCTCGCCGGCAAGCTCGACGGCAAGCTCGTCGACACGAGCCACCGCATCGACGCCGACGCGAGGCTGGCCATCGTCACCGACAAGGACGCCGACGGCCTCGAGATCCTGCGCCACAGCACGGCGCACCTGCTGGCCTATGCGGTGAAGGAACTCTTCCCCGACGCGCAGGTGACGATCGGGCCGGTGATCGACAACGGCTTCTACTACGACTTCGCCTACAAGCGCCCGTTCACGCCCGAGGACCTGGCGGCGATCGAGCAGCGCATGGCGGAGCTTGCGAAGAAGGACGAGCCGGTCGTGCGCCGCGTGCTGCCGCGCGACGAGGCGGTGGCCCATTTCAAGGGCCTGGGCGAACACTACAAGGCCGAGATCATCGGCAGCATCCCCGCGGGCGAGGACGTGAGCCTGTACCGCGAGGGCGGCTTCGAGGATCTCTGCCGCGGCCCGCACGTTCCCAGCACGGGGCGCCTGAAGCACTTCAAGCTGATGAAGGTCGCGGGCGCCTACTGGCGCGGCGACCATCGCAACGAGCAGTTGCAGCGCATCTACGGCACGGCCTGGGCGACGAAGGACGAGCTGCAGAAGTACCTGACGATGCTGGAGGAGGCCGAGAAGCGCGACCACCGCAAGCTCGGCCGCGAACTCGACCTCTTCCACCTCGACGAGCACAGCCCCGGCACGGTGTTCTGGCACCCCAAGGGCTGGACGGTGTGGCAGGAGGTGGAGCAGTACATGCGCCGCGTCTACCGCGACAACGGCTACCTCGAGGTGAAGGGCCCGCAGATCCTCGACAGGACGCTGTGGGAGAAGACCGGCCACTGGCAGAAGTACCGCGAGAACATGTTCACGACGGAGTCGGAGAAGCGCGACTACGCGCTCAAGCCGATGAACTGCCCGGGGCACATCCTGATCTTCAAGCAGGGCATCAAGAGCTATCGCGACCTGCCGCTGCGCTACGGCGAGTTCGGTCAGTGCCACCGCAACGAGCCCAGCGGCGGCCTGCACGGCATCATGCGCGTGCGCGGCTTCACGCAGGATGACGGCCACATCTTCTGCACCGAGGCGCAGATCCTGGACGAGTGCGTGGCCTACACGGCGCTGCTGCAGCGGGTCTACCGCGACTTCGGCTTCACGGACATCCTCTACAAGGTCGCCACGCGCCCGGAGGCGCGCATCGGCAGCGACGAGGCCTGGGGCGTGGCCGAGCACGCGCTGATGGAGAGCCTGCGGCGCTCGGGCGTGGACTTCGTCGTCTCGCCCGGCGACGGCGCCTTCTACGGCCCCAAGATCGAGTACACGCTGAAGGACGCGCTCGGCCGCGAGTGGCAGTGCGGCACGATGCAGGTCGACTTCTTCATGGCCGAGCGCCTGGGCGCGGAGTACGTGGCCGAGGATTCGGGCCGGCGCACGCCGGTGATGCTGCACCGGGCCATCGTCGGCAGCCTCGAGCGCTTCATCGGCATCCTCATCGAGCAGCACGCCGGCGCGCTCCCGACCTGGCTCGCGCCGGTGCAGGTCGTCGTCGCCAGCATCACCGACGCACACGCCGACTACGCCAGGAGCGTGGCGAAATCGCTGCAAAAACAAGAGCTTAGGGTTCAGCTTGATTTGCGCAACGAAAAGATCACCTATAAAATCCGCGAGCATTCCCTGCAAAAGATCCCGTTCATCCTCGTCGTCGGCGACAAGGAGAAGGCAAACGGGACCGTTGCCGTGCGCGCGCGCGGCAATCAGGATCTGGGGGTCATGGCGCTGGCCGGTCTTGCCGAGCGCGTCCTGGCCGACATCGCCCACAAGACCTGATCGCCGCGCTGCCGCCCTCGTTCGAACGAACGCGCCCCGCCTGCCTTCGGGGCGCACAAAGGAGTTGCCACTATCGCTACCTTCATGGACCGCCGCATTCCCAACGTGGAACGCAAGCACAAGCTCAACCGCGAGATCATGGCGCCGCAGGTGCGGCTGAACGGGGTCGAGAACGAGCCGTTGGGCATCGTGAGCGTGCAGGAGGCCTTGCGCATGGCGGGCGAACTGGACGTGGACCTGGTCGAGATCGCCGCCACCGCCGATCCCCCGGTGTGCCGGCTGATGGACTACGGCAAGTTCAAGTACCAGGAGCAGAAGCGGGCGGCGGAGGCCAAGGCCAAGCAGAAGGTCATCGAGGTCAAGGAGGTCAAGTTCCGCCCCGGCACCGACGAGGGCGACTACTCGATCAAGATGCGCAACCTGCGCCGCTTCATCGCCGAGGACGGCGACAAGGGCAAGGTGACGCTGCGTTTCCGGGGCCGCGAGATCACGCACCAGGACATCGGCATGCGGCTGCTCGAGCGCATTCGCGACGAACTCGCCGACGTCTCGGTGGTCGAGCACATGCCCAAGCTCGAGGGCCGACAGATGATCATGGTGCTGGCGCCGAAGAAGAAGCAGTAGGCGCCGAAACCGCATTCGGCGCCACGGTGGGTCCACCGGGGCGCCGGAAAGAAGCCGCTGCAGGCCAACAAGCACGCCGGAGCCCTCCGGCGTCGCCTGCAGGGGTCACTTAGAAGGAGCAGCAATGCCCAAGATGAAGACCAAGAGCGGGGCCAAGAAGCGCTTCCGCGTGCGTCCGGGTGGGACCGTCAAGCGCGGTCAGGCTTTCAAGCGCCACATCCTCACGAAGAAGAGCACGACGCGCAAGCGCCAGCTGCGCGGTGCGACCAACGTGCACGAGACCGACATGGGCCACATCGCCTCGATGCTGCCCTTCGCCGGCCTCTGATCCTCTTCGCCACGCACCAGGAGAACCGACATGCCTCGCGTCAAACGTGGCGTCACCGCGCACGCCCGCCACAAGAAGATCCTGAAGCTCGCCAAGGGCTACCGCGGCCGCCGCAAGAACGTCTTCCGCATCGCCAAGCAGGCGGTGATGAAGGCCGGCCAGTACGCCTACCGCGACCGCCGCACGCGCAAGCGGGTGTTCCGTCAGCTCTGGATCGCGCGCATCAACGCCGCCAGCCGTGAGCTCGGGGTCACCTACAGCAAGTTCATGGCCGGCCTGAAGAAGGCGCAGATCGACATCGACCGCAAGGTCCTTGCCGACCTCGCGGTCAACGACCCCGCTGCCTTCGGCAGCATCGTCGAGAAGGTGAAGGCCCAACTCGCGTGACATCCGGGCCGGGGTGCGTCCCCTGTCCCCGTCCGCCATTGCAAGGCCGTCACCCGTGGGCGGCCTTTTTTCATTGCGTCGAGACATGAACGATCTGGAATCCCTGGTGCGGGCCGCGCAGGCGGAGTTCGACGCCGCGCCGACACCGGCCGAGCTGGAGAACGCCAAGGCACGTTTCCTCGGCAGGAGCGGCCGCGTGACCGAGCTGCTCAAGGCACTGGCCGCGCTGCCGCCCGAGCAGAAGAAGGCGCGCGGCGCCGAGATCAACCAGGTGAAGGGGCGCATCGAGGCCGCGCTGCAGGCGCGCCGCGAGCGCTTGGCCGACGCCGAGCTGCAGGCGCAGCTGCGTGCCGAGGCGCTGGACGTGACGCTGCCCGGCCGCCGCCGCGGCACGGGGGGGCTGCATCCGGTGAGCCGCACGATCGAACGCATCGAGGCCATCTTCGCCTCGATGGGTTTCGATGTCGCCGACGGCCCCGAGATCGAGAATGACTGGATGAACTTCACGGCGCTCAACAGCCCGAAGAACCACCCCGCACGCTCGATGCAGGATACCTTCTACGTCGACCTGAAGGACGCCGAGGGCGCGTGGCTGAACCTGCGCACGCACACCAGCCCGATGCAGGTGCGCTACGCGATGGCGCATGCCGAGAAGTACAAGGGCGTGGAGCCGATGCCCGAGATCCGGGTGATCGCGCCGGGCCGCACCTACCGTGTCGACAGCGACGCCACGCACTCGCCGATGTTCCACCAGTGCGAAGGCCTGTGGATCGGCGCGGACGTGTCCTTCAAGGACCTGAAGGTGGTGTTCGCCGACTTCGTTCGCCGGTTCTTCGAGACCGACGAATTCGACGTGCGCTTCCGGCCCTCGTTCTTCCCCTTCACCGAGCCTTCGGCCGAGATCGACATCGCCTTTCGCAGCGGGCCGCTCGCCGGGCGCTGGCTGGAAGTGGCCGGCTCCGGCCAGGTGCACCCGGCGGTGGTGCGCAACTTCGGCCTCGATCCGGAGCGTCACATCGGCTTCGCCTTCGGCATGGGCCCGGACCGGCTGGCGATGCTGCGCTACGGCATCGACGACCTGCGCCTGATGTTCGACGGCGACCTGCGCTTCCTTGCGCAGTTCCGCTGATTCCGACCGATCGAGAGAACGTCCCATGCAATTCCCCGAGTCCTGGTTGCGCGAGTTCTGCAACCCTGCGCTCTCCACCCAGGCGCTGGCCGACCTGCTGACCATGTCCGGCATGGAGGTCGAGGAGCTGCGTCCGGTGGCGCCGCCCTTCACCGGCATCGTCGTGGCCGAGATCCTCAGCGCCGAGCCGCACCCGCAGGCCGACCGGCTGCGCGTGTGCGCGGTGGACGCCGGCACCGCCTCGCCCGACGGGCCGCTGCAAGTCGTCTGCGGCGCGCCCAACGCGCGCGCGGGCTTGCGCGTGCCGCTGGCCACCGTCGGCGCCGAGCTGCCGCCCGCGGCCGACGGCAAGCGGCCGAAGATCGGCGTCGGCAAGCTGCGCGGCGTCGAGAGCCGCGGCATGCTGTGCTCGGCGCGCGAGCTCGGCATCGCCGAGGACCACGGCGGGTTGCTCGAACTGGCGGCGGATGCGCCCATCGGCGCCGACCTGCGGCAATACCTGCAGCTCGACGACACGCTCTTCACGCTGAAGCTCACGCCCAACCTCGGCCACCTGTTGAGCGTCTTCGGCGTCGCGCGCGAAGTCGCTGCGCTCACCGGGGCACCCCTGCACCGGCCGGCGATCGCGGCCGTTCCCGCCGCGCATGCGCAGCGGCTGCCGGTGCAGGTACAGGCGCCCGACCTCTGCGGCCGCTTCTCGGGCCGTGTCGTGCGCGGTGTGGACACGCGGGCCAGGACCCCGCAGTGGATGGTCGATCGCCTGGCGCGCTGCGGGCAGCGCAGCGTCAGCGCGCTCGTCGACATCTCGAACTACGTCCTCTTCGAGTACGGGCGGCCGACGCACATCTTCGACCTCGACAAGATCCACGAAGGTCTGGTCGTGCGCTGGGGCCGCCCGGGCGAGACGCTCGAACTGCTCAACGGCAACACGATCGAGCTCGACGAGCAGGTCGGCGTCATCGCCGATGGCCGCGGCGTCGAATCCCTGGCCGGCATCATGGGCGGCGAGGCCACCGCCGTCTCCGACGAGACGCGCAACGTCTACGTCGAGGCCGCGTTCTGGTGGCCGGACGCGGTGGCCGGGCGCTCGCGGCGCTTCAACTTCACCACCGAAGCCGGGCACCGCTTCGAGCGCGGCGTCGACCCGGCGGGCACGGTCGAGCACATCGAGCGCGTGACCGCGCTCATCCTCGAGGTCTGCGGCGGCCAGGCCGGGCCGATCGACGATCAGGTGCTGGCCCTGCCCGCGGCGGAGCCGGTCGCGCTGCGCGTGGCGCGTGCCGCCAAGGTCATCGGCATGCCGGTGACGCAGGCGCAGTGCGCCGACGTCTTCCGGCGCCTCTCCCTGGCCTTCACCGAAGGTCAGGGCGTCCTGCACGTGACACCGCCCAGCTGGCGCTTCGACCTGAAGATCGAGGAGGACCTGATCGAGGAGGTCATCCGCGTCATCGGCTACGACAAGCTGCCGCTGACGCCGCCGCGCGCGCCGGTGCAGGCGCGCGTGCGCCCCGAGTCGCGCCGCAGCGCGCACGCCCTGCGCCGCGCGCTGGCGGCGCTGGACTACCAGGAAACGATCAACTTCAGCTTCGTCGAGGAACGCAGCGAGCGCGAGCTCGCGGGCAATGCCGACCCGATCCGCGTGCTCAACCCCATCGCCGCGCCGCTGGCGGTGATGCGCTCGGGCCTGGCCGGCAGCCTGATCCAAGTGCTGCGCCACAACCTCGCCCGCAGGGCCGCGCGCGTGCGCGTGTTCGAGATCGGCCGCGTCTTCCTGCGTGACGAGGGCGTCGCCGACAGCCTGCACACGGTGGCCGGCGTGCGCCAGCCGCTGCGCGTCGCGGCGCTGGCCTTCGGTCCGGTGGACGCGGCGCAATGGGGGCGGCGGGAGCGCGGCGTCGACTTCTTCGACGCCAAGGGCGACGTCGAGGCACTGCTGGCGCCGCGCCGGCCGCGCTTCGTCGCCGACGCGCATGCGGCCATGCACCCGGGCCGCTGCGCGCGTGTCGAACTCGAAGGCCGAGCCATCGGCCATGTCGGCGAGTTGCATCCGAGGTGGCGCCAGGCCTACGAACTACCGCAGGCGCCGGTGTTCTTCGAACTCGACCTCGACGCCGTCCTGGCCTTGCCGGTTCCGGTCTTCAGCGCGGTTTCGCGCCAGCAGGCCGTGCAAAGGGACCTGGCCCTCGTCGTGCCGGAGGGCGTGACGCACGATGAACTGATGGCCAGGCTTGCCGACGATGGCGAGGGGCTGGTGCGCGGCACCACGCTCTTCGACGTCTACAAGCCCGCCAAGCCGGTGCCGGGGCTGGGCGCCAACGAGCGCAGCCTCGCGGTGCGGCTGGAACTGCTGGATTTCGAGAACACGCTGACCGACGAACGCATCGACAATGCGGTCGCCGCTGCCGTGGCGCGCGTGCAGGCAGCCTTCGGCGCGCGCCTGCGAGGCTGAGACGACGAGAAAACAGAGCAAGAGGATCATCACCCATGGCCACCGAGGAGACTGCGGGCAGACCGGCGATCATCCTGCCGTCGCTCGAGACGCCGACACTCACCAAGGCGGAGCTCTCGGAACTGCTCTTCGACCGCCTGGGGCTCAACAAGCGTGAGTCCAAGGACATGGTCGAAGCCTTCTTCGAGATCATCCACCAGACGCTGGTCGAAGGCGACGACGTGAAGCTCTCCGGCTTCGGCAACTTCAACATCCGCCGCAAGGCGCCGCGCCCGGGGCGTAACCCGCGCACCGGCGAGTCGATCCCGATCAAGGCGCGCAAGGTCGTCACCTTCCACGCCAGTCACAAGCTGAAATCGATCGTGCAGGGTGACACGGCCATCGGGGAGGATTTCGAGTAGAGTCTGAGCTCCGCTGCTGATCCCGTTGATTTCAATGGAGAAAGCGCTCCCAGTCATTCCCGCCAAACGCTACTTCACGATCGGTGAGGTGAGCGAACTGTGCGGCGTGAAGCCCTACGTTCTGCGTTACTGGGAGCAGGAGTTCACGCAGCTCAAGCCGATGAAGCGGCGCGGCAACCGCCGCTATTACCAGCACCACGAGGTGCTGCTCGTGCGCCGCATCCGCGAACTGCTCTACGACCAGGGCTTCACGATCAGCGGCGCGCGCAATCGCCTCACCGACGGCGGCGCCGCTGCCGAACCCCTTCTGGCCGCCGCTGCGGCGCGCAAGCGCTCGGTCGCGGTCGCGTCGGTTGCGTTGCCCACCGGGGCCGTGGATGCCGACGACAGCGAGGGGACAGAAGACGTCGCATCGATGGATGCCGACCGCCTGCGCGGCGAGCTGCTGCTGATCCGGGAGCTGTTGTCGATCTGAAGACCGGCGGCACGAAGGACCGCGATCCCGAGGAGCCGGCCCCAACGCGCGATATACTGCGAGCTTCGTCGGGGTGTAGCGCAGCCTGGTAGCGCACTTGCATGGGGTGCAAGGGGTCGCGAGTTCGAATCCCGCCACCCCGACCAATGAAATCAGCGGGTTAGCTCTGTGATGGAGCTAACCCGTTCTTGCCTGCAGAGGCTCCAGCGGCAAACCGGGACGCAGACCGGCGACCGTGTGCTTGCGATGAACCCGCAGCGTCGGCGCGCGACGAAGCCGATCGCGCCAGGCCCGGCGAGCAGCAGGGCATAGGTCGACGCCCAAGCGCCGGGGAAGTCAGGCCGGGCGCTCCTTGCCCAGCGCCGCGGCTGCCGGCAGCGGGGCCGCCAGCAATGCGTCGATCTGCAGCACCCCTGCGCCGAAGGCCCCTGGCCGCTGATGCGGCATCGCCTTGGCGGTCGCGCGGGCAACCGCCTTGAAGGCCTCCACGCGCTGCCAGCCCTTGGGGTAGGCTGCGTCAAGGGCGTCGCGATGCCGGGCCAGCCAGAGCGCGGCGGCGCCGGTCGTGATGGCGGCGGCATACGAGGTGCCGTCGCCGTCCGGCGCGTAGCTCTGGCTGCCGTCGCGCCGCACCTCGGCACGGAAGATCGCGTCGGCCGGAGCCGCCCAGTCCACCGCCGACCCATGCGCGCTCGCGCCCCAGGGGATGTCGTCGACGGTGCTTCCGGCGGCGGCGATCGTGCGGCGGCCGTGGGCCGGCGAGACCACCGAGGCCAGCGGCTGCCCGGCGGCGCAGACCAGAATGACGCCCTTCTCGTAGGCCTCATCGATCGCTCGGTCGAGAACCGGGATCTGCCAGTGGGGGAGGAAACCCATGCTCAGGTTGATCACCCCCACGCCGGCTTCGTTCACCAGGTAACGAAGACCCTTGGCCAGCTCCGGCTGCGCATGCGCGATGAATACATCGTCCGCGATGCGAACCGGCACCAGCGGCACGCGCGGCGCGATGCCGTAGTAGGCGCCGCCGGTCGCCGTTGCATCATGGCCGCAGATCACGCTGGCGACCCGAGTGCCGTGGCCGTCGAAGCGAAAGACGTTGGCGTCGACGCCGTCGCCGGGCCCTGCCTGGCCCGAACCCATGCCGGGGTTGAAGAAGGTGCGACCGGCATCCACGTCGACCCAGGGCGAGCTCGGGAAGCCCAGCGCCGCGTGCGGCAGGTAGCCGGTATCGATCTGCCCGACCTTCACGCCCGTCCAGTCGATCTGCTCGGGCCCGCCCCAGCAACTCCAGGCCGCCTGTGCCTTGACCGCGGCGAGGTGCCAGTTGCGCAGCGACGCCGGCGGCGGCGCCCGCATCGGCATCGCGTCCGGATCGCGCTGCCACAGCAGGTCCAGCGCATCGGCATCGTCGATGGGGCGGTGTGCACGCACGCCGGCGCGCCGCAGCACCGCCTCGCTCCCGCGCTGCCCGTAGCTGATCTGCAGGGCGCGAAGCGTGGTGCCGGGAAGCAGTGCGCGGTCTTCCGACAAGGCCACCTGGCCCACGTCCAGGCCCGGCAGGTAGCGCGCCAACTCGTCTTGCGTGTGCTTCAGGCCGCGACCGTCGAGTTCGAGCAGATGCTGTGCCATGAATTCCTCCGTGGGTGTCGAAGCGCGCTCCCAGCATGCCAGCGCAGGCAGGCTCTTGCCACACCCCGGCACCCCGCAAGGTCGCACACCGAGGCCGTGATCGCCTGCCTGCAGGCGTGACCGAAGATTCGGGCGGTTGTGCAGGATGCCGCAGGCGGTGCCGAAAGGAATCGGGAAAGGGCCGTGTGAACCGCAAATCCCCGATACCGAAACCGCCACAGGGTTCGCAGCAGCTCCCCGACCTGCGCGAGCGCGGTTATCCTTTTCGCCGACCCACTGTCACGGAGATCTGATGAGACCATTGCTGATGGGCGCCGCCCTGGCCGCCGCTGCCGCCCTGACCCCGATCACCGCCGCCGCCCAGGGGCAGGTCAACGTGATCTGCTCGGCGCTGGCCGAGTGGTGCAACGGGTTCGCCACCGGCTTCACCAAGGCCACGGGCATCAAGGTCAACGTGGCGATGAAGGGCTCGGGCGAGGCGCTGGCCCAGCTGGTGGCCGAGAAGGCCAACCCCAAGACCGACATGTGGTTCGGCGGCACCGGCGACCCGCACCTGCAGGCCGCCGAGATGGGCCTGACGCTGGAGTACAAGTCGGCGCAGTTGCCCGGGCTGCGCGACTGGGCGCGCAAGCAGGCCGAGCAGTCCGGATACCGCACAGTGGGCATCTACCTCGGGCCGCTGGGCTTCGGCTACAACACGGAGCTGCTGAAGAAGAAGAACATGCCGGTGCCGCGGACCTGGGGCGACCTCCTGAACCCGGTCTACAAGGGCGAGATCCAGGTGGCCAACCCGGCCTCCAGCGGCACCGCGTACACGATGATCGCGACGCTGGTGCAGATCATGGGCGAGGAACCCGCCTTCGACTACCTGAAGAAGCTGCACGCCAACGTCGGCCAGTACACGCGCTCGGGCACGGCGCCCATCAAGGCCGCCGCCCGCGGCGAGACCGGGGTGTCCATCAGTTTCATACACGACGGCGCGGGTGAGCGGGCCCAGGGCTTCCCCATAGAGACCGTCACGCCAAGCGATGGCACCGGCGCCGAGATCGGCTCCATGAGCATCGTCAAGGGGGCGCGCAACGCAGCCGCCGCGAAGCGGCTGTACGACTGGGCGCTGACGCCCGACGCCCAGGTCATCGCTGCGCAGACCCGGTCCTTCCAGATCCCGTCCAACCCCAAGACGCCGCTGGACCCGAACATGCCCGACGTGGCGAAGATCAAGCTCATCGATTACGACTACGCCAAGTACGGCAGCAGCGACGAGCGCAAGCGCTTGATCTCGCGCTGGGAAAAGGAAGTCGGCAACCTGCCGCGCTGAGCGGCTGCGCCTGCTGCCGCACCGGTTCGCTTCGTGCGCGCTTCGAGTCGCCATCCGGATCGGCTGATCCGGATCTGGGTGGCACTGGGCCTGGCGGCCTTTGTGCTGTTGCCGTGGTACGCGCAGCAGTCCGACGACTGGTATGCCGTGCTTGGCGGACTGTTCAGCGCAGGCGATGCCGGTAGCGCGCTGGCGCAGGCGGCCACGGCCGGGCGCTGGTGGCTCGGGGGCGGTCTGGCGGCGGTGCTGGTCGCCGCTGTCGCGCTGGTCCGGCCGGCCGGAAGGCTGCAGGCACCATGGCTGCTGGTCGGCGGCGGTGGTGGCGTGCTGTGGCTGGTTGCCACCGGCTTCCTGGTCGGCGCGGGGGGCTGGGCCTTCCCGGCGCTGGAAGCCGCTTTCGGCGAACTGCAGGTCAACCAGTACGGCATCGGCATTGGCGGCTTCGTCGCGCTGGTGGCATTGCTGATGCTGTTGGCCAGCGGGATCGCCAGGCGCGGCTACTTCAAGGGTGACCTGTTCGTCGCGTCGGCCGTGGTGGGCTGCGCGATGCTGCTCCTGACCTTCATCGCGTTTCCGGTCGGCAAGTCCTTCGCGGGCGCGCTGCTCGATGGCGACGGCCTGTTCTCGGCGGCGGCGCTGTGGGAGCGCATAGGCAACGAACGCGTCTGGGGCCTGGCCTGCCTGACCGGCGGCGGCCGCTGCGGCGTGGCCTGGAACACGCTGTTCCTGGGACTGCTCACGGCCGCCGGCACCACCATCCTCGGCACCATGCTCGCGCTGCTGTCGGAGCGCGGCGCCAGCAAGCCCATGCGGGCCACGCTGTCGGGCCTGGCGCTGCTGCCCATCATCACGCCGCCTTTCGTCGTGGGCCTGGGGCTGATCCTGCTTTTCGGCCGAGCCGGACTGGTGAACCAGGGACTGGAGTGGGCCTTCGGCATAGAACCTTCGCGCTGGTTCTACGGCCTGGGCGGCATCTGGCTTGCGCAGATGTTCGCGTTCACGCCCATCGCCTACCTCATCATGCGCGGCGTGGTGCAGGCGGTGGCGCCGTCGCTGGAAGAGGCGGCGCAGATGCTGCGCGCCGGCCGGCGCAAGACCTTCTTCACCATCACGCTGCCGCTGCTCAAGCCGGGGCTGGCCAATGCCTTCCTGGTCGGTTTCATCGAGAGCATGGCCGACTTCGGCAATCCCATCGTCGTGGGCGGGCAGTATGCTGTGCTGTCCACCGAGATTTTCTTCGCCATCGTGGGCGCCCAGTTCGACCAGGGGCGCGCCGCTTCGCTGGCGATGGTGCTCACCGGCTTCGCGCTGGCGGTGTTCGCGATCCAGCGCTGGCTGCTCGCCGGCCAGAAGTTCACCACCGTCAGCGGCAAGGGCGACGCCGGTATCGCCATGGCCTTGCCCGACGGCGTGCGCCGCACCGTGCGCGCGGTGGCGCTGCCCTGGCTGGCCTTCACGGTGATCATCTACCTGTTTGCCTTTGCGGGCGGTTTCGTGCAGGTCTGGGGTCGAGACTACACGCTGACGCTGGACCACTTCCGCAAGGCCTTCGGCCTGGACTGGGGCGACCATGGCCTGGTGTGGTCCGGCACCGCGTGGGCCTCGCTGTTCACGACCGTGAAGCTGGCTGCGCTGGCCGCACCGATCACCGCGGCCGTGGGCCTGCTGATCGCCTGGCTGCTGGCCCGCAACGACTTCAAGGGGCAGGGCGCTTTCGAGTTCGCCGCGCTGCTGGCATTCGCGATTCCCGGTACCGTGCTGGGCGTGAGCTATGTGCTGGCCTTCAACGTGCCGCCGGTGGAACTGACCGGCACCGGCCTCATCATCATCCTGTGCTTCATGTTCCGCAACCTGCCGGTGGGTGTGCGTGCCGGCAAGGCCTCGTTCGAGCAGCTGGACCGCTCGCTGGACGAGGCCTCGGTGATGCTGGGCGCCTCCACGGCCCGCACGCTGCGCAGCGTGATCCTGCCGCTGCTCAAGCCGGCCATCGTCGCGGCGCTGGTCTACAGCTTCGTGCGCGCGATGACCACGGTGTCGGCCGTCATCTTCCTGGTCACCGCCGAGTACGACCTGGCCACCACCTACATCATCGGCCGCGTGGGCAATGGCGACTACGGCCTCGCGCTGGCCTATTGCACGGTGCTGATCCTGATCCTGTCCGCGGCGACCGCGCTCATCCAGTGGCTGGTCGGCGAGCGCCGCCTGGGCCGGCGGCCGGCACGAGGCGGTCGCCCGCAAGGGACGACCGGCGCCGTGGCGCCGGCGCGATGACCTCGGTCCCAGGGACGGCGGCAAATGAGGGAACCCCAGAGATGACAGACCCGCATGCCCCGGGCATCGAGTTCCGCAACGTGCACAAGCGCTACGGCAGCAGTCCGGACGCGCCGCTGGTCGTCAAGGGCATCAGCTTCGAGGTGCCCAAGGGCACGCTGACCACCATCCTGGGCCCTTCGGGCTGCGGCAAGACGACCACGCTGCGCATGATCGCCGGGCTGGAGGGCCCTTCGTCCGGGCAGATCCTGATCGACGGGCGCGACGTGACCACGCTGGGGCCTTCGGACCGCAACGTCAGCCTGGTATTCCAGAGCTACGCACTGTTCCCGCACATGACCGTGCTGGGCAACGTCGGTTACGGCCTGTCGGTCGCCGGCATGGGACGCCGGCAGGCCGACGACAAGGCGCGCGAGGCCTTGCGCGGCGTGGGTCTGGTCGGCTTCGACGAGCGCCTGCCGGCCGAGCTCTCCGGAGGCCAGCAGCAACGCGTGGCGCTGGCGCGTGCGCTGGTGCTGGAGCCGGCGGTGCTGTTGTTCGACGAGCCCTTGTCCAATCTGGACGCGCGGCTGCGCCGCGAGATGCGCGAGGAGATTCGCGCGCTGCAGCAGCGCCTGCGGCTGACCGTGGCCTACGTCACCCACGACCAGAGCGAGGCCCTGGCCGTGAGCGACCAGATCATCGTGATGGACCAGGGCGTGATCGCCCAGGCAGGCACGCCGCAGGCGCTGTACGAGCAACCCGGCAGCGAGTTCGTCGCCGGCTTCATGGGCGAGGCCAGCCTGTTCCCGGCCACCGCCGACGCCGCAGGCCTGGTGCGGCTGGGGCCGCTGGCGATACGGCCGCGGCGGCCGGTGCCGCCCGGCGCGGTGAAGGTCGCGATCCGGCCCGAGGCCTGGCGTCTGGAGCCCTCGGGCGGCATGCCGGCGCGGCTGCTGAAGCGCTCCTACCTGGGCAGCGCGCTGGAGTACACCTTCGACACCGAGCTGGGTCCGCTGTTCGTGGTGTCGCCCGATCTCGAACACCCGGTCGAGATAGGCGACACCGTGGGACTGGGGCTGGCGGGGCGGGGCGTCTCGGTGGTGGCGGGCTGAGCGCGGCAGCGCATGTCGGGCCCTCCCACCCGCCCGCAGGCGCTCAGCGGAAGGTGACCGTCACCGGTTGCAGGCCCGGCACGCCGTCGTAGTGCAGCGTCGCCTTCAGGCCCGGCTTGGGCGGCAGCAGCGCAGAGAAGGAACCCAGGCTGACGAGCTGCCCCGGCTGCAATGCCAGGCCTTGCGCCTTCAGCGCGCCGGCCAGCCAGACCACGGCGTTCAGCGGGTGGCCCAGCACGTCGCTGCCCTTGCCGCCGCCAAGCCTGTCGCCCTGCGCATCGACCAGGCGCACGTCCATGTCGCGCAGCTGGTCCAGCAGGCGCGCCTGCCCGGCCGGGTCGGCCGGCACGGCCAGCGGTGCACCGCGCACGCCCAGGCGCGCGCCCACGTTGATGGCGCTCACGCCCACCCCGTTGAGCTGGGGCGGCGCCTGCACCACCAGGTCGGGCAGCTCGATGAACGGCACGATCTGGTCCACGTGTTGCAGCACCTCGGCGGGCGTGGTGGCGGCGTTGATGCCTGCGTCCTTCACGCGCACCAGCAGGTCGGCCTCGTACAGCGGGCGGGCGCCGAAGGTGGCGGCCACGGTGGCACCGTTGTCCAGCAGCATGCGCTCGTACAGCGCGCCCCACACCGGTTGGTCGGTGTTGAAGCGCTTCTGCACCGCGGGGTTGGTGAGGCCCGCCTTGTAGCCTGCGAGCGGCCCGGACTGCGCGGCCAGGCGCTGCTGCAGCTTGGCGCGTGTGCAGGCGGCGTCGGCCATGGTCATGGTGGCGGGCGGGTTGACCGTGGGGCGACGGGCTGCCTGGTCGGCCATCCAGACATCCATCTGCGCGTCGCTCAGGCATCCGGGCGTCTGCACGATGGGTGCCGGCGTGGTGCCGGCGCAGGCGGCCAGCAAGGCGGCCAGTGCAGCAGCGGACAGGCTGCGTGCCAGGGTGGAGGTGGGTGCGCTCATTGCGGGTCCTCGGTGGGCTGTGGTGGGCGGGGCCGTGGATCGTAGAACAACGCTGCGGCGATTCAACCGCCGTGGGACGTTGTTGCAAAGGAACCCGTCCGGCGTTCTTGTGTGCGAGGTATGGCACGAGTTTCGCCAGGGCTCGGCGGGAGGCTCCACCAGCACCACCGCCTGCGGCTCCCAGTCGGCGGGAAGATCGAGCGCCGTGCGCGCCGATACGCGCCCGGGGCGGAAGCGCCGGATCGTCTGCCTCGTGGCGAGCGTCTCGAGCGCTTGCACGGCCATCGGCGAGGAATCCTCGCCTTCGCTCGGCGCCATCGCTGTGCACGCGCTCAAGGCGAAGCGGGCATCAGATACTTCCATGGGGAGACCTCGGCCGTGCGGTCGACCGGCACGTGGATCAGCACCGGCCGGTCGAGGTCGATCGCCTTCTTCGCCAGCGTGCCGAGTTCGGCGGGCGAGCGCGCGCGCCAGCCGGTGACGCCGAAGCTCTCGGCCAGCTTGACGAAATCGGGGTTGCGAAGGTTCGAGCCGATGAGGCGGCCGTCGAAGCGCTGCTCCTGGTCGCGCAACACGTTGCCGAAGGCGCCGTTGTCGAATACCACCGAGACGACGTTGATGCCGTACTGCACGGCTGTGGCGAGCTCCTGCACGCCGAACATGAAGCCGCCGTCGCCGGCGATCGCCAGCACCGCCTTGTCCGGCTGCGCCACCTTCACGCCCAGCGCCGTCGGGTAGCCGAAACCCAGCGTTCCCTGGTAGCCGCAGGTCACGAAGCGGCGCGGCTCGTAGACCGGGAAGCCGAAGTAGGCGCTGAAGCCGGCCTGGCAGATCTCCTCGACGAAGAAGCCGTCGCGCGGCAGCGCGTCGCGCAGCGCCTGCAGGTAGGACAGCTGCGGCTGCACCTCCTGCACCGCGGCGGCGACGCTGCGCTTGAGGGCGTCGAACTCGGCGTGGCGCGACGCGGCGCGGTGGCCGCGTCGCTCGAGCTCGGCGACCAGGGCGGCGGTGGCGTCGCGCGCGTCGGCGACGATGCCCACGCTCGGCCTGATGCGCGGCAACTGTGCCGGATCGATGTCGATCAGCACGATCTCGGGCCGGCGCACGGGCGCCGGCCAGCGGAACCACTGCAGCTCCATGCGCGAGCCGATGCCGATCACGACGTCGGTGTCGGCCCAACGCGCGTGGCCCGACGCGCAGGTGAAGCCCAGCGGCGTGTCCTCGGCGACGACGCCGCGCCCGCCGCGCCACGGCACGGCCGGCGCCTGCAGCAGCTCGGCCAGCGCGCGCACCTCGGCGGCGGCGTGCTGCGCGCCGCTGCCCGTCATGATCATGGGATGGCGTGCGCCGGCGAGCAGGTCGGCGGCGCGCGCAAGCGCCTCCGGATCGACCGCCGCGCGCGGGTACGCTGCGGGCGGGTCGATCGGCTGCACCGGTGCGCGCTGCGTGAAGACCTCCCACGGCATCTCGAGCGCGACCGGCTGCGGCCGGCCCACGCGCATCTGCGCGAACGCATCGGCGACCAGGCGCGGCGCGTCGGCGGGGTGCGCCACGCGCGCAGCCCACTTCAGGATCGAGCGCAGCGTGCCGAGCTGGTCGGGCAGTTCGTGCAGATGGCCCAGGCCGCGGCCGATGTACTCGGAGGGCACCTGGCCGGTGAGGCACAGCACCGGTGCGCTCGCGCCGTAGGCCGAGCACAGCGCGGCGCCCGTGTTCAGCACGCCCGGGCCGGGCACCACGCTGTAGACGCCTTCGCGTCCCGTGGCCTTGGCATAGCCGAAGGCCATGTAGGCGGCGGTCTGCTCGTGGCGTGCGCCGATCGTGCGGATGCGCTCGCCCGCGCGCTGCAGCGCGTCGAACAGGCCGTAGGTCTGCACGCCGGGGATGCCGAAGACGTGGCTCACGCCGTGGCGCAGCAGCGCGTCGACGAGGGCCTCGCCGCCGGTCATGGTTTGCATCGAAGTCATCGCGTCGAAACCCTTGAATGAACCGGGCGTATTCTGGCCGGACGGGCCGTCGTGGCCTGCGCGCGCGCAGGCTCCGCGGCGGCGCCGCGCTCGAGGGCGTCGATGCGCATCAGCTCTTCGTCGCCAGGATCGCGGAGCATGCTGCTCGGACGGTGGCGTTCGTGATCGAGCGGACTGACGATGCAACGGCGGCGATGCGTTCGTCGGTGAGGTGGGGGCCGATCTCGCGGGAGTCTCGCACCGTCAAGTCGCGGACTCCCTCCTCGTCGTCGCAGCAGTCGCCTCTGCGCCAGCGCGGAGGCTTGACCTTGTTGCGCGCGAACGGGATGCTGTCGAAGCCGCAGCAGCCCGCCGGCACGCGGGTCCGTGCGGCGGCCACTTCCGCCGACCGGGCTGCGACACTTCGGCGGCGGTGTGGATGATGCGCGGCACGAGCAGCGATGAGCACCGCGTGCATCTCAGCCTGTCCGGGCTGTGGAGCCGTGGCCAGATGGCCGCCAGCAACGATCCGTAGGTGCAGAAGGCCCTTCGCATCCTCGAAGAACTCGGCTTCGCTGCGGCCCTGCTGCAGCACTGCTACAACAAGTTCACGTTCCTCTGGCGTTTTCTGCCATCCCTCTACATCGCCGATAACCGTGCCACTCATCGCGCCCATTCATTCGCCGCGCAGCAGCGCCAGCATGATCTGACGGTGAATCCGGCGATGCCGGGCCAGTGCGCCGTCGGTCACGGGCTTGGTCCGAAGCCGTGGATCGCTGGCCAGCACCCAGTGGACTACCGGGGTGTAGGCCAGCGCGAATTCTTCCAGGGTCGGTGCGTGCGCCAGCTGGCCGCGCCGGATCGCCGCGTTCAGCACTTCGACCTGCGCCTGCAGCACCGGCTGGCCGACCTCGGCTCGCCAGCGGCCGACGAGGTCGGGGATGCGCAGGGCTTCGGTGAACAGCAGGCGCAGCACGGCCCGGTAGTGCGGCTGCTCGACGTAGGCGTAGCAGAAGTCGAGAAAGCGATCGACGAAGTCGGCCACGCTGTCGGTGGCCTCGAAGGGCACCACATTGCCGCGAACCAGGAAGCGTGTGAGCAGCGCTTCGAACACATCCTCCTTGCTCTCGAAGTGAGCGTAGAAGCCGCTCTTGGACAGGCCCGCGCCGCGCGCGATGTCCACGATGCGCGTGGCTGCGAAGCCGTGCCGCGCGAACTCGGCCAGTGCCGATTCGAGGATTCTCTCGATGCGCAGATCGGGTGCCAACCGGATGCGTCTGGAGTCTGTGCGGGCGGGCTCGGGCAGCGGCATGACAAGAGCAGGAAGTGAAACAACATCCAACGGAATCAAGAAGTTGGATCGAGCGCCTCTAACGACCTTGGGTCGTTAGCACGTATCATAGAGGCAGCTCGACGGTCGCTCGCGGTGGTCGATGGTCGCCCCCCGTTTCCGCCGAGCAGGACCTGGTGCGGCGCCGCTGCTGTCGGCGCCATCCGTTTCCTCTGCTTCCGGCAACCCGTGATCCCTATGGCCATCCCTGTGAAGATGAAGAAGACGCTGATCCCCGCCCTCGTCGTTGCCGCGCTGGTGCTGGGGGCCTGGTATGCATGGCAGCGGGTCAGCGCCGGCACCGACGACGACGCCGTCATCGGCAGCAATGGCCGTATCGAAGCCACCGATGTGAACGTCGCCACCAAGACGGCCGGTCGGGTGAGCAGGATCCTGGTCGAGGAAGGCGCCTTCGTGAAGGCCGATCAGGTGCTGGCCACGATGCAGGTGCTGACGCTGGAGGCGCAGGCGCGCGAGGCGCAGGCGCAGCATCAGGAGAAGATCAATTCGGTGGCGAGCGCCCAGGCCGAGGTGGCGATGCGCCAGAGCGACAGGGCAGCGCAAGTGGCCCAGGTGCGCAAGGCCGAAGCCGAGGTCAACGCGGCCCGACGCCGGCTGGCACGCTCCGAAACCCTCGCCAAGGAGGGTGCGATTTCGGGCCAGACCCTGGACGACGACCGCGCCGCCCTGGAAAGCACCGAGGCGGCGGTCGCCGCGGCCAAGGCACAGGTGGCGTCCGCCGAGGCGGCCATCGCGGCCGCGCAAGCCCGGGTGGTCAGCGCCCGATCGCAGGTCGAGGCGGCCAGGGCCACGATCGAGCGCATCCAGTCCGACATCGACGACAGCCAGTTGAAGGCACCGCGCGATGGCCGGGTCCAGTTCCTGCTGGCGCAGCCCGGCGAGGTGCTGAGCGCGGGCGGGCAGGTGCTGAACCTGATCGACCTGTCGGACGTCTACATGACCTTCTACCTGCCCACCCGGACCGCGGGGCGACTGGCCCTGGGCTCGGAGGTGCGCATCGTCCTGGACGCGGCGCCGCACTTCGTGATCCCGGCCAGGATTTCCTACGTCGCCAGCGCGGCGCAGTTCACCCCCAAGACGGTGGAGACCGCGAGCGAGCGCGAGAAGCTGATGTTCCGCGTGCGCGCGCGCATCGATCCCGAACTGCTGCGCGCGCACCTGGAGCATGTGAAGACCGGCTTGCCGGGAAAGGCCTGGGTGCGGCCTGATCCGACCCAACCCTGGCCAGCCTGGCTGGCGCTGAGAACCGGGTCATGACGATACCCGCTGCCACTTCGACGCCGGTGGTTCGCCTCGGGCAAGTGGGCCTGCGCTACCGCAGGACGCGCGCGCTGGCCGGCATCACGCTGGACGTTCCCCCCGGCCGCATGGTCGGGCTGATCGGCCCCGACGGCGTGGGCAAGTCCAGCCTGCTATCGCTGGTGGCGGGCGCGCGTGCGGTGCAGGAGGGCAGCATCGAGGTCCTCGGCGGCGACATGGCGAGCAAGCGCCACCGCGACGAGGTCTGCCCGCGCATCGCCTACATGCCGCAGGGCCTGGGCAAGAACCTCTACCCCACGCTGTCGGTGGAGGAGAACCTGCAGTTCTTCGCGCGCCTGTTCGGCCACGGCATGGCGGAGCGGCGTCGGCGCATCGACGCGCTGACAAAGGCCACCGGCCTGCACCCCTTTCTCGATCGTCCGGCGGGCAAGCTCTCGGGCGGCATGAAGCAGAAGCTCGGCCTGTGTTGCGCGCTCATCCACGACCCCGACCTGCTGATCCTGGACGAACCCACGACCGGGGTCGATCCGCTGGCGCGCGCGCAGTTCTGGGCGCTGATCGCACGCATCCGCGGCGAGCGGCCAGGCATGAGCGTGATCGTCGCCACCGCCTACATGGACGAGGCGCAGGGCTTCGACTGGCTGGTGGCGATGGATGCGGGTCGGGTGCTGGCCACCGGCACGCCGGCCGAACTGCTCGCGCGCACCGGCTGCCGCACGCTGGAGGAAGCATTCATCGCCTTGCTGCCCGAGGAGAAGAAGGGCGGCCACGCGCCCTTGGTCATTCCGCCGCTGGAGGCGAGCGCGGAGGACATCGCCATCGAGGCGCGCGACCTGACCATGCGTTTCGGCGACTTCGTGGCGGTCGATCACGTGTCCTTTCGCATCCGGCGCGGCGAGATCTTCGGATTCCTCGGCTCCAACGGATGCGGCAAGACGACGACGATGAAGATGCTCACCGGCCTGCTGCCGGCCAGCGAGGGGCAGGCCTGGTTGTTCGGCCAGGAGGTCGACCCGCGCGACATCGAGACGCGCAAGCGCGTCGGCTACATGTCTCAGGCGTTTTCCCTCTACGGCGAGCTCACGGTGAAGCAGAACCTGGTGCTTCACGCACGCCTGTTCCACGTGCCCGAGGCCGACATCCCGGCACGGTCGGACGAGATGGTCGAGCGTTTCGGGCTGGGCGCCGCGCTGCACGAGCTGCCCGCCGCGCTGCCGCTGGGCGTGCGCCAGCGCCTGTCGCTGGCCGTCGCCATGGTGCACAAGCCCGAGCTGCTGATCCTGGACGAGCCGACCTCGGGCGTGGACCCGGTGGCGCGTGACGCCTTCTGGCGCCTGCTGGTCGAGCTGTCGCGGCGCGACCGCGTGACGATCTTCATCTCGACCCACTTCATGAACGAGGCCGCGCGCTGCGACCGCATGTCGATGATGCACGCAGGCCGCGTGCTCGACAGCGACGCGCCGGGAGCGCTGGTGCAGAGGCGCGGTGCCAGGACACTGGAGGAGGCCTTCATCGGCTACCTGCTGGAAGCCGGCGGTGAATCCGAACCCGTCGCCGCCGGCGCTGGCCCGGCGCCGGTTTCCGATGCAAACCCATCCCAAACGCAGGCAGGAGCAGCGCTGACGGCTCCGGACGCGAAGGCGCCGCTTCGCCGCGCCTTCAGCCCGCAGCGCCTGCTGAGCTACCTGTGGCGCGAGGCCCTGGAACTGCAGCGTGACCCGGTGCGCGCCACGCTGGCGCTGGCGGGCTCGTTCATCCTGATGGTGGTCATGGGTGTCGGCATCGGCACCGACGTGAACGGCATCCGCTACGCCGTGCTCGACCGCGACCGCAGCACGGTAAGCACGAGCTACCTGCTCGACGTCGCCGGTTCACGCTACTTCGAGGAGCAGGCGCCGATCACCGACTACGACGACCTCGACCGGCGCCTGCGCAGCGGCAAGCTCACGCTGGCGCTCGAGATCCCCCCCGGCTTCGGGCGCGACCTTCTGCGCGGGCGTCCGGCGGCCGTCGGCGCCTGGTTCGACGGCTCGATGCCGCAACTGGCGGAAACCGTCCAGGGCTACATCCAGGGCATGCACCAGCACTGGCTGGCCGAGCAGGGCAGCCGGCAGGGCAGCGGCGGCAGCAGCTCCAGCACGGTCTCGGTGGAAAACCGCTTTCGCTACAACCCCGACGTCAAGAGCCTGCCGGCCATGGTGCCGGCCGTGATCCCGCTGCTGCTGATGATGCTGCCGTCCATGCTCACCGCGCTGGCGGTCGTGCGCGAGAAGGAGATGGGCTCGATCATCAACCTCTACGTCACCCCGGTCACGCGGACCGAGTTCCTGCTCGGCAAGCAACTGCCCTACGTGGGCCTGGCGATGGTCAACTTCCTGATGATGGCGCTGCTGGCCGTCACCGTGTTCGAGGTGCCGATCAAGGGCAGCCTTGCAGCGCTGGCACTGGCGTCCCTGCTGTTCTGTCTGATCTCCACCGGCATGGGCCTGCTGGCTTCGGCAGTGACCAGGAGCCAGATCGCGGCCATGTTCTTCGCCATGGTCGGTACGCTGCTGCCCACCATGCAGTTCGGCGGCATGATCGACCCGGTGTCGTCGCTGCAGGGTGGCGGCCGGGTGATCGGCGAGATCTATCCGGCCAGCCACATGTTCACCATCAGCCGCGGCGTGTTCAACAAGGCGCTGGGCTTCGGCGACCTGGGGGCCAGCTTCTGGCCGCTGCTGCTGGCGATACCGGTCATCCTGGGCACGGCCATCGTGCTGCTGAAGAAGCAGGAGCAGTGACGATGCGGCGCAGCCTCGCCAACATCTACCGCCTGGGCGTCAAGGAGCTGTGGAGCCTTTGGCGCGACCCGGTCATGCTGGTGCTGATCGTGTTCTCGTTCACCGTCTCGGTGTACACCGCGGCCACGTCGGTGCCCGAGACCCTGAACAATGCGCCGATCGCCATCGTCGATGAAGACCAGTCGCCGCTGTCGCAGCGCATCGTCGCGGCCTTCTACCCGCCGATGTTCAGCACGCCCGCCCTGATCGACCTGGCCAGCGTCGACCCCGGAATGGACGCCGGCATCTACACCTTTGCCCTGGTCATCCCGCCCAACTTCCAGCGCGACGTCCTGGCCGGGCGCGCGCCGCAGATCCAGCTCAACACCGACGCCACCCGCATGACGCAGGCCTTCAGCGGCAGCGGCTACATCCAGCAGCTCGTGCTGGCCGAGGTGCAGGAGTTCGTGCAAAGGCATCGCGGTGCCGGCGGCTCGACGGTCGATCTGGCGCTGCGCGCGCGCTTCAACCCGACGCTGGACAAGACCTGGTTCGGCGGCCTGTCGCAGATCATCAACCAGATCACCATGCTGTCGATCGTCCTCAGCGGCGCGGCGCTGATCCGCGAGCGCGAGCACGGCACCGTCGAGCATCTGCTGGTGATGCCCGTGACCCCGGCCGAGATCATGCTGGCCAAGGTCTGGGCCATGAGCCTGGTGGTGCTGCTGGCATCGACGCTGTCGCTCAACGTCGTGGTGCGCTGGGCCCTGGGCGTGCCGGTGGCGGGCTCGCTGCCGCTGTTCTTCCTGGGTACGGCGCTGCTGCTGTTCGCCACGACCTCGCTTGGCGTCTTCATGGCCACCGTGGCGCGCAACATGCCGCAGTTCGGCATGCTGATGGTGCTGGTGCTGCTGCCGCTGCAGATGCTCTCGGGCGGCCAGACCCCGCGCGAGAGCATGCCCGACTGGCTGCAGGACGTGATGCTCGTCGCGCCCACGACGCAGTTCGTCCAGTTCGGCCGGGCCATCCTGTTTCGCGGCGCCGGCCTCGACGTGGTGTGGGTTCAGCTGCTGGCGATGGCGCTGATCGGCGCGGCGCTGTTCGCGCTGTCGCTGGCACGCTTTCGCAAGACCATCAGCCAGATGGCCTGAGCGTCTGCGCCATGCCTGCGTGCCGTCCCCACCCGATCGCACGAGGTGAGTCCGGCGATTCCAGGCTCAGCGAAATGAAGGAAGACCCCATGACGACTCCCGAACCAGCACCCGATTCCCGCCAGATCGGCTTCGGGACCACGGGTGCTCCGACTCCCGCCACGGCCGACGATGACATCGACAGGGTCGGCCCGCTGCGCCTGCCCTACGAGCTGGTCGACACCCTCGCCTGGGCGCGCCGCGCCGGCATGACCGGGGGCATGGCGCCGACGGCGGCCGCGCTGGCCTGGTTCGACTGGGCGCTGCACCTGAGCTTCTCTCCGGGCAAGCAGCGCAGTCTGTGGGAGCAGGCGATCGGCGCGCAGCTGCGCTTTTCCCGCTATGCGACCGAGGCCGCCATGCATCCGGGTTGCCCCGACTGCGTGACGCCACCGGAACAGGACGGACGCTTTGCCGACCCCGCCTGGCGGCGCTGGCCGTTCAACGTCCTGCAGCAGGGCTTTCTGCTGCAGCAGCAGTGGTGGCAGAGCGCCACCACCGGCGTGCGTGGGCTGTCGCCGCATCACGCCGACATGGTCTCGTTCGCCGCGCGCCAGTGGCTGGACATGGTCTCCCCCTCGAACAGCCCCTGGATCAATCCCGAAGTGCTCCAGGCCACGGCCGAAAGCGGCGGCATGAACCTGTGGCGCGGCGCCATGAACTTCCTCGACGATGCGCGGCGCCTGCTCACGGGTGAAGCGCCCGCCGGCACCGAGGACTTCGAGGTCGGCAAGGACGTGGCGCTGACCCCGGGCAAGGTGGTGTTGCGGAACCGCCTGATCGAACTCATCCAGTACGCGCCCACCACCGACAAGGTGCACGCCGAACCGGTGCTGATCGTGCCCTCGTGGGTCATGAAGTACTACATCCTCGACCTCTCGCCAGGGAACTCGCTGGTGCGCTGGCTGGTCGCGCAGGGCCACACCGTGTTCATCATTTCCTGGAAGAACCCGGACGCCTACGACCGCGACCTGGGGCTGGACGACTACCGCCAGCTCGGCGTCATGGCGGCACTGGACGCGGTGACCCGCATCGTGCCGGGGCGCAAGGTGCAGGCCGCCGGCTATTGCATGGGCGGCACCCTGCTCGCCATCGCCGCCGCTGCCATGGCGCGCGACGACGATCGGCGCCTGCGCAGCCTGACGCTGCTGGCCACCGAGGTCGACTACCGGGAAACGGGCGAGATCAAGGTGTTCGTCGACGACAGCCAGCTCGCCTGGCTGGAGGCCGGCATGTGGCGCCAAGGCTACCTGACCGGCGGCCAGATGGGCGGCTCCTTCCAGCTGCTCAACTCGCGCGACCTCATCTGGTCGCGCCAGGTGCGCGAATACCTGCTGGGCGAGCCCGAGGGCCTGCGCGACCTCATGGCCTGGAACGCCGACACCACGCGCATGCCGTACCGCATGCACAGCGAGTACCTGCGCCGCCTGTTCATGAACAACGACCTCGCCGAGGGCCGCTGGCAGGTCGGCGGCCGCCCGGTTGCGCTGGCCGACATCCGCGTTCCCATGTTCGTGGTGGGAACCGTGCGCGACCACGTGGCGCCGTGGCGCTCGGTCTACAAGATCCACCTGCTGAACGACGCGCCCATCACCTTCGTTCTCACCAGCGGCGGGCACAACGCCGGCATCGTCAGCGAGCCCGGCCACCCGCGGCGCAGCTACCAGATCGCCACCCGCGCGGCCGGCGGCCGCTACGTCGCGCCCGAGCAGTGGCAGGAGGAGACGCCACGGCACGAAGGGTCGTGGTGGCCGGCGTGGCACGATTGGCTGGCGCCGCAAGCCGGCCCGCGCGTGGCACCGCCGGCCATGGGCGGCGCCGGAAACGGTGCAGGAGCGGGCAAGGCGCCAGCGGCGCTGCCCGACGCCCCCGGCAGCTACGTCCGGGACCGGTGATCGATCGGCGCGCCCATGACCACCATGATTCCCAACCGCAGTGCGACCGCGCCGACATGCTCGGCGGCCTGGACAGGCTGGTGTTCACCGCCGGCGCGGGTGAGAACCACGCCTTCGTCCGCGAGCTGCCGAAGTCGAACACCGTCCCAACCGAACCGAGGAGCAAGACCATGTACGCCAGAATCCTGGTTCCGCTCGATCGCAGCGAGACCGCCCATCACGCGCTCGATCACGCCGCCGTGCTGGCGCGCCTGAGCGGCGGCACCATCGTGCTGTTGCACGTGATCGAAGAGCTCGAGCACGTCAGCGGCTTCGAGCCGCCCAAGGTCTACATCGAGGAAGTCCGCCCCGGCTTCCTGACCGCCGGCCAGGCCTTGCTCGACCGGGCGGCGAAGCGGCTGCGCCAGGACGGCATCGCCGTCGAGACCGTCCTGCTCGAGGGTGGCGGCGAGCGCGCGTCGACCCGCATCGTCGAGCAGGTCGAGGCCGCTCGCTGCGATCTCGTCGTCCTGGGAACGCACGGCCGCCGCGGCATCGGCCGCGTGCTTCTGGGCAGCGACGCCGAACAGGTGGCGCGCCTGGCCCCCGTTCCCGTCATGCTCGTGCGCACGGCCCATGCGGCCCAGGCGAGACCGGAATCGGCCGGGAGCCGATAGGTACGCCAGCGGACGGCAGGGAATCCCCGTGGGGGTCTTGCACCCGTACGGGTGCTGGATGGCTCAGATCACGCCTTCGCGTCTCAGGTTCTCGATCTCGGTGCGGTTCCATCCCAGCGCGCCGAGGATGGCTTCGGTGTGCTGCCCCAGCGCGGGCACCGGGTTCATGCAGGGGGCGAAGGCATCGGTCGCGCCGGGCGGCAGCAGCGCCGCGATCGGCCCCGCAGGTGCGCCGACCTCGGTCCAGCGTCCGCGAGCCTTCAGCTGCGCGTGCTGCCATACGTCGTGCATGTCGTTCATGCGGGCGTTGGCGATCTGCGCTTCGTCGAGCCGCTCGATCACCTGCGCGGCCGTCAGCGTCGAGAAGGCCTCGACGATCAGCGCGTGCAGCACCTGCTGGTTGGCCACGCGCCTGGAATTCGATGCGAAGCGCCCGTCGGCGACCAGCTCCGGCTGGCGCAACACCAGCCTGCAGAACGCGGCCCATTCGCGTTCGTTCTGCAATCCCAGCATCACCGTCTTGCCGTCTCCCGCCGGGAACGGGCCGTAGGGGTAGATGGTGGCGTGGGCCGCGCCGGCGCGCGGCGGCGGCGTTGCGCCGTCGTAGGCGTAGTAGAGCGGATAGCCCATCCATTCGACCATGCATTCGAGCATGGACACGTCGATGCGGCAGCCCTTGCCGGTGCGGCCGCGCTGGATCAGTGCCGCCAGGATGCTGCTGTAGGCGTACATGCCGGCGGCGATGTCGGCGATCGAGCAGCCGGCCTTGGCGGGCTCGTCGGGCGATCCGGTGACCGACAGGAAGCCCGATTCGCTCTGGATCAGCAGGTCGTAGGCCTTCTTGTCGCGGTACGGGCCGGGCCTCTTCGGGTCATCGCCGTAGCCGGAGATGTCGCAGACGATCAGCTTCGGGTGCCGGGTGTGCAAGACCTCGAAGGACAGTCCCAGCCGCGTCGCGGCGCCGGGCGCCAGGTTCTGCACCAGCACGTCGGCACCTGCGAGCAACTGCTCGAGAATCCTCCGCGCCTGCGCATGCTTGACATCCAGAGTCAGGCTTTCCTTCGAGCGGTTGCTCCAGACGAAGTGCGAGGCCATGCCCTTCACGCGCTCGTCGTAGGCGCGCGCGAAGTCGCCGCTGCCCGGGCGCTCCACCTTGATGACCCTGGCGCCCAGGTCGGCCAACTGCCGCGTGCAGAAGGGCGCCGCAACCGCGTGTTCCAACGTGACCACGGTGATGCCGTCCAGCGGCCGTGCTTGTGCCGCTGCCATCAGAAGCTCCTGGGCAGGCCGAGGATGTGCTCGGCCACGTAGGCGTAGATCAGGTTGGTGGAGATCGGCGCCACCTGGTACAGCCGCGTTTCGCGGAACTTGCGCTCGATGTCGTATTCGTTGGCGAAGCCGAAGCCGCCGTGCGTCTGCATGCATACGTTGGCCGCTTCCCAGCTCGCCTTGGCCGCCAGGTACTTGGCCATGTTGGCCTGCGCGCCGGCCGGCTGCCGGGCGTCGTAGCGGCGCGCCGCCTCGAAGCGCATCAGGTTCGCCGCCTCCACCTCGATGAAGGCGTCGGCGATCGGGAACTGCACGCCCTGGTTCCTGCCGATCGGGCGGTCGAAGACGATGCGCTCGTTGGCGTACTTCGTCGCACGGTCGATGAACCAGTAGCCGTCGCCGATGCATTCGGCGGCGATCAGCGTGCGCTCGGCATTCAGGCCGTCGAGGATGTACTTGAAGCCCTTGCCTTCTTCGCCGATCAGGTTCTCTTCGGGGATCTCCAGGTTGTCGAAGAACAGCTCGTTGGTTTCGTGGTTGACGAGGTTCGGGATCGGCCGCACCGAGAGCCCCTGGCCGACGGCCCGGTGCAGGTCGACGATGAAGATCGACATGCCCTCGCTCTTCTTCTTCACCTCGGCCAGCGGCGTGGTGCGCGCCAGCAGGATCATCAGGTCGGAATGCTGCACGCGGCTGATCCAGACCTTCTGGCCGTTGACGACATAGCGGCCGTCCTTCTTCAGCGCCGTGGTCTTGATCTTCGTCGTGTCGGTGCCGGTGGTCGGTTCGGTCACCGCCATCGACTGGATGCGCAGGCGGCCGGCGGCGATGTCCGGCAGGTACTTGTCCTTCTGGGCCTTGCTGCCGTTGCGCAGCAGCGTGCCCATGTTGTACATCTGGCCATGCACCGCGCCGGCGTTGCCGCCGCTGCGGTTGATCTCTTCCATGATCACCGAGGCCGCGGTCAGGCCCAGGCCGGTGCCGCCGTACTCCTCGGGGATCATCGCCGCCAGCCAGCCGGCTTCGATCAGCGCGTCGACGAAGGCCTCGGGATAGGCGGCCTGCGCGTCGACCTTGCGGAAGTATTCGTCCGGGAACTGGCGGCACAACTGCCTGACCGCATCGCGGATTTCCTGGTGCTCGTCGGTCTCGTTGTACATCGTCGGTCTCCTTGTGCTCGTGTGGAACGCATTCCGTGAAGGGGCGGACTGTCTGTGAAATGCCGATCGCGGCGACCCGCCGGCTGCAATGCACGCCCCGATGGAGGCCTGCCGTGGAATTGCCTCGGCTGCATCGGATCGGCTGGACCTGGCGCTTCGGCGTAAGGCGGCGCGGCGCGACTGCGGGGCCCGGCTGAGCGCCGCCTATGATGGCGCCCTCCCGCATCGACAGGTCGTCGATGAATCACCGATGGACAGCGGATGGAGTCCGGATCGTGCGCACGCCGCCTCGCCAAGACCTCGTGACGCCTGGCCGCCGCCTGCTCGGCTCGCTTCTGGCCGGGGCCGTCCTTGGCGGTTGCGCGGCGCCCACGGGGGGCGTGTTCGCGGGCGTCCCGCCGGCTGCGGCGCCGGCGCCCGGTCTCGTCGTCCTCGTTGCCATCGACGGCCTGCCGATGCGGCAAGTCCTCGCGGCGCGCGAGGATCTGGCGCGCGACGGCTTCGCGCGCTTCCTGCAGCGCGGGCGCTGGTTCGCGAACGCGCACTACGGTCACGGCTACACGGTGACCGCCGCCGGGCACGCGGTGATGATGAGCGGCGCCTACCCGCAGCGCAGCGGCATCGTCGGCAACCAGTGGCGTGATCCGGCGAGCGGGTCGGTGGTCTACAACACCGGCGACACCGCCTACCGCTATCTGGGCCACGTGACCGCGGCGCTGGCGGGGACGAGCCCGCGCAACCTGCTCGTGCCCACGCTCGGCGACGTGCTGCGCGAACGCACGCCGCAGGCGAAGGTGATCGGCATCTCGGCCAAGGACCGGGGCGCGATCCTCCCCGCCGGCCATCGGGGCACGGCCTATCTGTACATGAGCGCGAGCGGCGAGTTCTCGACCAGCACCTACTATCTGCCGGCGCTGCCGCAATGGGTGCAGGACTTCAACGCCGCGCGCCCGGCCGACGCCTACTTCAAGCGTGCGTGGCAGCCGCTGCGGGCCGGCTACGACTGCCCGATGGGCACACCCGGATGCGTCTACGCCGCGGCGCCGCCCGACGGCCAGCCGTGGCAGGTCGACAGCGAGAACGGCAGGAGTCTGCCGATGGTCGTCGGCGGCGAACCGCAGGCGCCGGGGCCGCGCTACTACGCGAACCTGATCGCCTCGCCTTTCATGGACGAGCTGACGCTGAGCTTTGCGCGTGCGGCCGTGCGCGGCGAGCGCCTTGGCCAGCGCGGCGTGACCGACGTGCTGACGCTGAGCCTCTCGAGCCACGACTACATCAATCACCTCTTCGGTCCCGAGTCGCGCCTGGCATACGACCACCTTCTGCACCTCGATGCTCACCTGCAGGCCTTCTTCGCCTACCTCGACCGTACGCTCGGCGCCGATCGCTACGTGCTCGCGCTCACGGCCGATCATGGCTTCACCGACACGCCGGAGTGGTCGGCGTCGCAGGGCCGCCCTGCCGGGCGCTTCAAGCAGCGCGAGGCCCTGCCCGCGGTGAACGCTGCGCTGGCCGCGCGCTTCGGGGTGGACAAGCTGGCGCGTGGCTTCTCGGCGGGCGGGCTGCTGCTGGACGAGGCGCGCATCCGCGCGCATGGCCTCGACGCCGCGGCCGTGCTGCAGGCCGCGCGCGCCGAACTGCTGCAGCAGCCCGGGGTCGTCGAGGTCTTCACGCGCGAGCAACTGCTGGCCGGCGATGCCGCCACGCCGCTGCTGCAGGCCATGCGCAAGTCCTTCCATCCGGCGCGATCGGCGCCCTTGCAGCCGGTGCTCGCACCGGGCTGGATCGCCAGTTACCAGGACGGCGGCAGCTCGCACGGCAGCCCGCACGAGGCCGATACGCACGTGCCGCTGCTCTTCTGGGGGCCGGCCTGGGTCGGGCAGGGGAGGGAGGATGCGCGCGTCGAGATCGCCGACCTCGCGCCGACGCTGGCGGCCATCATCGGCGTCGCGGCGCCGGCGTCGGCGCAGGGGCGGGACCTGGCGCTGCGTCCACGCGGCCAATGAAAAGGCCGGCCCCCGGGGCCGGCCTCTGCGGTCATGCGCGCGCTGTGCGCCTCAGTTCGGGCTCATGTCGCGCTCACTGCGAGGCCGCGGCTGCGGGGGCGGGCGCCGTGACGGCCGCCGGCGCATGCGTGGCCGTGCTGGAGGTACCCACGGCCGGCAGCAGCGGCACGATCAGCAGCGCCACGATGTTGATGATCTTGATGAGCGGATTGACGGCCGGGCCGGCGGTGTCCTTGTAGGGGTCACCGACGGTGTCGCCGGTCACCGCGGCCTTGTGGGCGTCGCTGCCCTTGCCGCCGTGGTGTCCGTCCTCGATGTACTTCTTGGCGTTGTCCCAGGCGCCGCCGCCGGTGCACATGCTGATGGCGACGAACAGGCCGGTGACGATCGTGCCCATGAGCAGGCCGCCCAGGGCCTCGGCACCCAGCGCCAGGCCGACGACGATGGGCACCACCACGGGCAGCAGCGAGGGGATCATCATCTCCTTGATCGCCGCACCGGTGAGCATGTCCACGGCCTTGCCGTATTCGGGCTTGGCCTTGCCTTCCATGATGCCCTTGATCTCGCGGAACTGGCGGCGCACTTCCTCGACCACCGAGCCGGCGGCGCGGCCCACGGCCTCCATCGCCATGGCGCCGAACAGGTAGGGGATCAGGCCGCCGATGAAGAGGCCGATGATGACCTTGGGGTTGCTGAGGTCGAAGCTGGCGGTGATGCCGCGCGACTCCAGCGAGTGCGTGTAGTCGGCGAACAGCACGAGCGCGGCGAGACCGGCCGAGCCGATGGCGTAGCCCTTGGTGACGGCCTTGGTGGTGTTGCCCACGGCGTCCAGCGGGTCGGTGATGTCGCGCACGCTGTCGGGCAGTTCGGCCATCTCGGCGATGCCGCCGGCGTTGTCGGTGATGGGGCCGTAGGCGTCGAGCGCGACGATGATGCCGGCCATGCTCAGCATCGAGGTGGCGGCGATCGCGATGCCGTACAGGCCGGCCAGCGCGTAGGAGGCGAGGATGGCCAGGCAGACGAAGATCACCGGCCAGGCGGTGGACTTCATGCTCACGCCGATGCCGGCGATGATGTTGGTGGCGTGGCCGGTCGTGCAGGCCTGCGCGACGTGCTTGACGGGCTTGTAGTCGGTGCCGGTGTAGTACTCGGTGATCCACACCATGGCCGCGGTCAGCACGAGGCCGACGACGCAGGAGCCGAACAGCGCCATGGCGCTGGCGGTGCCGCCGCCGGTGAGTTGCGCGCCGTTCGGGAACATCGCCGTGGTGACGAAGTAGAAGGCGATGAGCGAGATCACGCCGGCCACGATCAGGCCCTTGTAGAGCGCGGGCATGACGTTCTTCATCCCCGGGCTGGCCTTGACGAAGAAGCAGCCGATGATGGAGGCGATGATCGACACGCCGCCCAGCAGCAGCGGATAGACGACCGCCGCGCCGCCGCCGACGACCATCAGCGCGCCCAGCGCCATGGTGGCGATCAGCGTCACCGCGTAGGTCTCGAACAGGTCGGCGGCCATGCCGGCGCAGTCGCCGACGTTGTCGCCGACGTTGTCGGCGATCACCGCCGGGTTGCGCGGATCGTCCTCGGGGATGCCGGCCTCGACCTTGCCCACCAGGTCGGCGCCGACGTCGGCGCCCTTGGTGAAGATGCCGCCGCCCAGGCGCGCGAAGATCGAGATCAGCGAGGAGCCGAAGGCCAGGCCCAGCAGCGGCTTGAGCGTCTCGGAGTCGGGCTGGTCGACGCCGCCGATGGCCAGGAAGAAGATGCCCACGCCCAGCAGGCCCAGGCCCACCACCAGCATGCCGGTGATGGCGCCGCCCTTGAAGGCGATGTCCAGCGCCGGGCCGATGCCCTTGGTGGCGGCCTGCGCGGTGCGCAGGTTGGCGCGCACCGAGACGTTCATGCCGATGAATCCGCAGGCCCCGGAGAGCACGGCGCCGAGCACGAAGCCGGCCGCGGTCTTGCCGCCGAGGAAGAAGAAGATCAGCACCGCCAGCACCGCGCCGACGACCGCGATGGTCTTGTACTGGCGCGCGAGGTAGGCTGCCGCCCCCTGCTGGACCGCGCCCGCGATCTCCTGCATGCGGGCATTGCCCGCGTCCTGGCTCAGGATCCAGCCGCGCTGGACGAAGCCGTAGATGACGGCCGCAAGGCCGCACGCCAGCGCCACGTAAAGCGCCATCGTCGTCGACATGGAGGGGACTCCTTCCTCGTTCTCGGGTCTTGATCGAATGCCCAGGCCGGCCCGATCCGGCGCTGCCGCGTCCACGTGCAAATTGCGCTGCACGGCGCGCGCGACGATGCCGATGCGGCCGGGCGGCAACCGTGAATTCTCACACGAGCGCGAGACGGACCCTGGCGCGGGCCTTACGCACCCCGGGATCGGGAGCCCGGCGCGCCGCGAAAAGGCGAGTGCTCGTGCAGCTCATCGACGTAGAGCGACAAGGACTGCTGCTCCTGCCGCAGCGCGAGCTCGATCGCCTGCGCGAAACGCGCGTCGGCGACGAGGTGGGCCGAGGCCGTGGCCGCCGGCAGCAGGCCGCGCGCCATCTTGTGCACGCCCTGGGCGCCGCCCTCGAAGCGCGTGAAGCCGTGCGCGATGCACCACTGCAGCGGCTGGTAGTAGCAGGCCTCAAAGTGCAGGCAGGGGACGAACTCGGTCGCGCCCCAGTAGCGGCCCCAGGCGGCCTTGCGCTCGTGGTCCACGGCGACCAGCGAGCAGGCCAGAGGTGCGTTGCCGCGCTGCGCGAGGAAGAGCACCCAGTGCTGCGGCATCGCGCGTGCCATGCGGGCGAAGAAGTCGCGCGTGAGGTAGGGCCGCCCGCCATGCGCGCGATAGGTCAGGGTGTGGCAGTGGTGGAAGAAGTCCCACAGCCGCGTGTCGATCGCCGCGCCTTCGTGGACGCTGAAACGCACGGCGGCCTCCGCGACACGGCGGCGCTCCTGCCCGATCTTCTTGCGCTTGTCGCGCTGCATGCGCTGCAGCAACTCGTCGAAGTCGGCCACCGGCTGCGCCGCGTCCTGCTGCCAGTGGAACTGAAGGCCCGTGCGGATCATCCAGCCCGCGCGCGCGAACGCGGCGCGATCGACGTCGTCGACGAAGAGCGCGTGCGCCGACGACAGGCCGGCCTCGCGCACGAAGGCGGTGATCGCCTGCACCAGGCGCTCGCGCCAGGCCTCGTCCTCGGCCAGCAGGCGGCTGCCGGGCACCGGCGTGAAGGGCACGGCGACCAGCGCCTTGGGGTAGTAGGCCAGGCCGTGACGGCGATAGGCGTCGGCCCAGCCCCAGTCGAAGACGTACTCGCCCCAGGAATGCGTCTTCAGGTAGAGCATGCACGCCGCGCGCAGCCGCCCGCCCTCCTCGAGCGAGATCCAGGCCGCCTGCCAGCCGCTCTCGGTCGTGGCCGAGCCCGAGGCCTCGAGCGCCAGCAGGTAGGCGTGACGCATGAACGGCGTGGGCTGCGCCTGTGCCTGCAGCAGCCGGTCCCAGGCTCCGGCGTCGATCTCCGCGGCCGTGGCGTGGACGCGGATGCGATACTTCGAGGTCGAAATGGAAGAACCTCCCTCAGGGCCCGGCCGCATGAAGCTCCTCGTGGCGCAGTTCAACGCCGTCGTCGGGGACCTGGCCGGGAACGCCAGGCGCATCGCGCGGATCGCGCGCGAGGCCCATGCGCAGGGCGCGCAGGTCGTGCTCACGCCGGAACTGGCCCTGTGCGGCTACCCGCCGGAGGACCAGTTGCTGCGGCCGACCTTCCTCGCCGCCTGCAGCCAGGCACTGGCCGCGCTCGCGGACGAACTGGCCGATTGCGTCGGGCTGCATCTGATCGTCGGTCATCCCTGGCTGCCGGCGGAGCTGCCCGCAGCCGGCGACGATCTTAGGCCGACGCCGCCATCCGGGCGCGCGCAGGGGCCGATCGCCTTCAACGCCGCCTCGGTGCTCTGCGAAGGGCGGGTGCTCGGCACCTACGGAAAGCGCGAGTTGCCCAACGACCAGGTCTTCGACGAGCGCCGCCATTTCCGCAGCGGTCGCGACGCCGGCCTCGGGCCGCTGGTGCTGGAAGTGCACGGCCTGCGCCTGGGGCTTCTCATCTGCGAGGACGTCTGGACCGACGAGCCGGCGCAGCTCGCCTGCGTCGCCGGCGCGCGGCTCCTGTGCGTCCTCAACGCCTCGCCGTTTCATCTCGGCCGCGCCGCCGAGCGCGAGCAGCGGATGGCGCAGCTCGCGCGCGCGCACGCCCTGCCGCTGGTGTATGCGAACCTGGTCGGCGGGCAGGACGAGCTCGTCTTCGACGGCGCTTCGTTCGCGCTCGATGCGCAGGGCCGGGTGCGGGCACGTGCCGGCTCCTTCGTCGAGGAGAGCCTGGCGCTGACGGTCGATGCGCATGGCGTTCCCGGGGGGGCGGTGGCGCCGCTGCCCGAGCTCGAGGCGCAGGCCTGGCAGGCGCTCGTCATGGGCGTGCGCGACTACGTCGGCAAGAACGGCTTCGCCGGCGCGATCATCGGCCTGTCCGGCGGCATGGACTCGGCGCTGGTGCTGGCGCTGGCGGTCGACGCGCTCGGCGCGGACCGCGTGCGCACGCTGATGATGCCCTCGCCCTACACCGCCGACATCTCCCTGATCGACGCGCGCGCGATGGCGCAAGGCCTGGGCGTGCGCCACGAGGAGATCGCCATCGCGCCGCTCGCAGACGCCTTCGGCGCGGCGCTGGCGCCGCAGTTCGCGGGCCTGCCGCCGGACACGACGGAGGAGAACCTGCAGGCGCGCATCCGTGGCACGCTGCTGATGGCGCTCTCCAACAAGACCGGCTGGATCGTGCTCACGACCGGCAACAAGAGCGAGCTCGCCACTGGCTACTGCACGCTCTACGGCGACATGGCGGGGGGCTTTGCCGTCATCAAGGACGTCTACAAGACGCTGGTCTACCGCCTCGCGCGCTGGCGCAACGCGCAGCAGGCCCCGGGGGGCGGCTGCGTGCCCGTGATTCCCGAGCGCATCATCACGCGTGCGCCTTCGGCCGAACTGCGGCCGGACCAGACCGACCAGGACAGCCTGCCGCCCTACGAGGAGCTCGATGCCATCCTCGAGCGCCACGTCGAAGGCGACGAGGCGCTCGAGGCGATCGTCGCTGCCGGACACGAGCGTGCCGTCGCCGCGAAGGTGCTGCGGCTGGTGCAGCTCGCCGAGTACAAGCGCCGCCAGGCGCCGGTGGGCACACGCATCACGCCGCGGGCGTTCGGGCGTGACTGGCGTCAGCCCATCACGACGAAGTTCCGTGCTTAAATTGCCGCAGTCCGAACCGCTGCGCTGGAGACAGAATGAAACAGATCACCGCGATCATCAAGCCATTCAAGCTCGAAGAGGTGCGCGAAGCGCTGGGCGAGATCGGCGTCTCGGGCCTGACGGTGACCGAGGTCAAGGGCTTCGGCCGCCAGAAGGGCCATACCGAACTCTATCGCGGCGCCGAGTACGTGGTCGACTTCCTGCCCAAGGTGAAGATCGAGGTGGTCGTCAAGGACGGCGACGTCGAGCGCTGCATCGAAGCGATCGTGAAGGCCGCGCGCACCGGCAAGATCGGCGACGGCAAGATCTTCGTCACCCAGGTCGATCAGATCGTGCGCATCCGCACCGGCGAGACCGACGAAGCCGCGGTCTGACCGCGCCCTCGAGCCGGTTCAGGTCCGGCTCAGGTCGGGCGGCTGTTTCCCGTTCGTGATCGCCTCGGCGATGCGCGCCAGCAGCCTTTCCGGGTCGTCGTCGACGAGCAGCAGTTCGGCCTGCGCCGCGGCGACGAATCCCTGGACGACCGTGTCCTGCAGAAAGCGCAGCAGCGGGTCGTAGTAGCCTGCGGTGTTGAGCAGCGCGATCGGCCGCTGGTGGTAGCCCAGTTGCCGCCAGGTCCAGATCTCGAACAGTTCCTCGAAGGTGCCCAGGCCCCCGGGAAGCGCGAGAAAGGCGTCGGCGCGTTCGGCCATGCGCCGCTTGCGCACGTGCATGTTGGGCACGATGAGCAACTCGTCCAGGCCGCGATGGCCGACTTCGCGCTCCATCAGCGACTGCGGGATCACGCCGGTGACGCGGGCGCCGCCGGCGCGCGCGGCGTCGGCGAGCACGCCCATCAGGCCGACCTTGCCGCCGCCGTAGACGAGTTGCCAGGCGCGTGCGGCGAGCCCCGCGCCGAGCGTGCGCGTCGCCTCGGCGTAGGCCGGCAGCGCGCCATGGCGCGAGCCGCAGAACACGCACAGCGTGATCGCCGCCGCGCTCATGGCGCGAACCTGACCCAGAGCGCGGCGCCCCACGTGCCTGCGCACAGCAGCAGCGAAAGCATCACCGCGGCGCTGCCGTAGTCCTTGGCGCGGCCGGAGAGCTCGTGCGACTCGAGCGAAATGCGGTCGATCGCCGCCTCGATGCCCGAGTTCAGCAGTTCCACGATCAGCACAAGGACGACGCTGCCGGCCAGCAGGGCGCGTTCGCGCCAGTCGGTTCCCAGCCACAGTGCCGCGGGCAGCATCGGCAGCGCGAGCACGATCTCCTGCCGGAACGCGCTCTCGTGTCGCCACGCCGCCGCGAGGCCGTGGGCGGAATTGCGGGTCGCGCGCAGGATCCGGTCCAGTCCGGTCCGGCCCTTGTGCGGATGGGGCATGGCGACGGATTGTGCCAAACGCGATCGCCGGGTGAAGGTGCCGATGCTGCCGAAAGACGCGTCGGCAGCGTCGGGCGGTCCTCGAAGTCGTGTCGACGCTGCATCAGGCGCGCTTCGCCGCGGTGGCGGGCCGCGGGACGTCGACGAGGCGCGTGCCGCAGATCGCGTCGTGCGGGAACTGGCGGTCGGGGTGCAGGCGTGTCGCCGTGGCGTAGGCGACCATTCCAGTCAGCACGACGGCGGTGATCGGCCATACCCCGGCCAGGCCGGCGAGATGCGCGGCAAGCAGGCCCGGCACGAACCACAGCCACGCCAGCACATAGCGCACCAGCGCCCGCACGATGCCCACGGGCATGCCGTCGGCGCGCTGCAGACGCACGCGCCAGGTCTGCATCGCCAGGGTCTGCCCGCCATGCGTCCAGAACCAGGTGAAGTAAAGCCCGAGGACCGCGACGAGAACGAGCTGCAACCCGATCTTGCCCTGCAGGGCATGGCGTTGCTGCGTCAGCGCGGCGTAGATCCCGGCGGCGACCATCGACACGCCGAAGAGCAGCACGCCTTCGTAGAGCAGCGCCGCGAGGCGCCGCCGCAGCGGCGCTGCGGGTGCCGCCTGGCAGGGTGTGGTGTTCACGAATCACCTGCGGCCGCCGCGCGTGCCCGACCCACGGCGCCCGATGCGGCGGGACGCTGCGGTGCGGCGATCGGCGTCAGCGCGCCCGGCGGCGTCGGCGCCAGACGGATCGTGGCTGCGCCCTGCGGCCCCCGATTGGGCAGCAGCGTTGCCGCGTCGACGAAGTCGGGGGTGGCGGTGATCTTGGGCAGCCCCGGTTGATGGTGCAGTGGCGGGCTGGGCCTCCGGTTCATCAGCGTCGTCGTGGTTCCGGGCTCGACTTGAACCACGGTGGGGGCGATGGGCCGTGCCACGGCCGCCTGCGGGTTGACGGGAACCGTGCGCTTGCGGGCATCGCCCGGGGCCGAGGCGTGGCGCGAGGAGGAGCGGCGCGTGCGCTCCGGCGTCGCTCTCGTGTCCGCGAGCGCCTGCCGCTGCTCGGTCGGCAAGGCACGGTAGGCCTCCCACAGCGCCTGGCGGTCCGCCGCCGGCAGCCGGCGCAGTTCCTGGAAACCCTGGCGCGCGCGGCTGCGCTCGCCGGGGGACATCGTCGCCCATTGCGCCATGCGCGCCTGCATCCGCTGCTGCTCCTGCGGCGGCAGGCCGGGAAAGCGCTCGGCAACGCGGAGCCATTTGCTCCTGCGGTCGGCGTCCAGCCGGCCCCAGTACGCACGCAGCGGCGCCAGTGCGGCCTGCTGCGCCGGCGGCAATTCCGACCATTGCGCGCCTTCCGAGGTCGGCGGGTGGGCCGGCGCGCCGGCGACCGGATCCCGGGCCGGGACCGGACTGCTCAGGGCAGCCGCCAGCAGCAGCGCGAGCAGCCGTGAACTCACGGCTTCGGGGCTCTCAGGAATTCGCGGAAGCCCGGATCCGCCCAGGCCGCGGGTGGGAGGTCGTCGGAAAGCAGCGACGCGTCGATCTCGGCGGCGGCCAGTACCCGTTCACGCGAAATCCAGTGCTGGATCAGCGCCAGGCCGAGCACGAGCACCAGCAGCGGCAGGGCGGCAACGAGGCCGCGCCAGAGGCCACCCGGGCCGAAGGCGAGGGCGCCCGCGCCGCGCCCGGCGAGCGCCGCCGCGGGCACGCGCTCGCGCGCTTGCCGGCGCTGGCGTGCCGCGTTCAACGCCCGCTCGCGGCCGATGCGCAAGCGTTCGCCGACGTCGTGCGGAACGGCGGCGGCGCGCTCGCTCAGGCCCGCGGCCATGCGCGCAGCGAGCCGCGCCTCGAGGTGCTCCAGTCGCGTAGCGGGATCCATCGCGGGAAAAGTGGGCCTTGCAGTCATGGCGTGATTCCCTGGGCTCGAAGGGCCTTGGCCAGCGCCTGGACGGCCCTCGAGCAGTGGGTCTTCACGCTGCCCTCGGAGCAGCCCATCACTTCGGCGGTCTCGGCCACGTCGAACTCTTCCCAGTAACGCAGCAGAAAGGCTTCGCGTTGACGGGCGGGAAGCTCCATGAGCTGCCCCTCGATCCTACGCAGGATTTCCTCCCGGGCCACCGAATCGGCGGCGCTTTCGGCACCCAGCACGCTCTCCACCACGTTCAGCGAACCGAGCAGGTCGAACTCGGCGGCCTCGTCGTCGCGGTCGAAGTCGGAGAAGTTCTGCAGCACGGCGCGGCGAATCTTCTGTCGGCGGAACCAGTCCATCGTCGCGTTCGAGACGATGCGCTGGAACAGCAGCGGCCACTCGGCGGGCGGACGTTCGGCGTAGCGCTCGGCCAGGCGGATCATCGAATCCTGCACGATGTCCAGCGCCGCCTCGTCGTCGCGCACCGCGTACACCGTGCGCTTGAATGCGCGCTTCTCGACGCTCTTCAGGAAGTCGGAGAGTTCTTTGTCGCTGGCCAATGCGTGCTGTACCGGCGCTTGCCGACGCCGGCCTCCTGAACGGGTGCGGATTATCGGCCAGGGCGCCGGCATGCCCGAGCGGCAGCCGCGCGCAGCGCACCCGGCGCGGCGGGTGCGATAATGCTGCTTCGCACAACGTCCCCCATGGGTCCGATGCCCGCCGTCCGACCTGGGCGGCGGTGATTCGATCGCGCAGGTGCCGAAGCCGTTTCAAGAGAACGCGACCGAGGCGCACCGATGGTTTTTCGTCAGAGAAATTCACAGAGGTTCTTCTTCATGGACATGTCTGCCGCGGATGTCAAGCGTGCCGCTTCGGCACAGCCGCAAACCCCCCCGCCCGAGCTCAACGGCTCGGAGATCCTCGTGCGCTGCCTGCAGGCCGAAGGCGTCAAGTACGTCTGGGGCTACCCCGGCGGCGCCGTGCTCTACATCTACGACGAGCTCTTCAAGCAGGAGAGCATCCGCCACGTCCTCGTGCGCCACGAGCAGGCGGCGGCTCACGCCGCGGACGGCTACGCACGCGCCACGGGCGAGGTCGGCGTCTGCCTCGTCACCTCGGGCCCCGGCGTCACGAACGCGCTCACCGGCATCGCCACGGCGTACATGGACTCGACGCCGATGGTCGTGCTCTGCGGCCAGGTGCCCACGCCGGCGATCGGGCTCGATGCCTTCCAGGAGTGCGACACGGTGGGCATCACGCGCCCGGTGGCCAAGCACAACTTCCTGGTGAAGGACGTGCGCGATCTCGCGCTGACGGTGAAGAAGGCCTTCCACATCGCGCGCACCGGTCGCCCCGGGCCGGTGGTGATCGACATCCCGAAGGACGTCTCGGTGGCCACCGCCGCGTTCGCCTACCCGGCGACGATCGAGATGCGCTCGTACAACCCGGTGCGCCGGGGTCACGGCGGGCAGATCCGCAAGGCGGTGCAGCTGCTGCTGCAGGCCAGGCGGCCCTACCTCTACACCGGCGGCGGCGTCATCGCCAGCGGCGCCGCGGCCGAGTTGCGCGAATTGCTCGACCTGTTGGGGTGCCCGGCGACGAGCACGCTGATGGGTCTGGGCGGGATTCCGGCCAGCCACCCGAACTTCCTCGGCATGCTGGGCATGCACGGCACCTACGAGGCCAACAACGCGATGCAGCACTGCGACGTGCTGCTGGCCGTGGGCGCGCGCTTCGACGACCGCGTCATCGGCAACACCGCGGACTTCGCCAAGGTCGAGCGCAAGATCATCCACATCGACATCGACCCGTCGTCGATCTCCAAGCGCGTGAAGGTCGACATCCCCATCGTCGGCGACGTGAAGGACGTGCTGCAGGAGCTGATCACGCAGTTGCGCGAGGCCCAGACGCGGCCCGACGCGCAGGCGCTGGCCGGCTGGTGGAGCCAGGTCGACGCATGGCGCAAGCGGCGTTGCCTGGCCTATCGTCCGAGCGACAAGCTCATCAAGCCGCAGGCGGTGATCGAGAAGCTGTGCGAGCTCACGCAGGGGCGCGACGCCTATATCACCTCGGACGTGGGGCAGCACCAGATGTGGGCGGCGCAGTACTACCGTTTCGAGGAGCCGCGGCGCTGGATCAACTCCGGCGGCCTCGGCACGATGGGCGTGGGCCTGCCGTTCGCGATGGGCATCAAGCTCGCCAAGCCCGAGTCCGATGTCTTCTGCATCACCGGCGAGGGCAGCATCCAGATGTGCATCCAGGAGCTCTCCACCTGCCTGCAATACAACACGCCGGTGAAGATCGTCTCGCTCAACAACCGCTACCTCGGCATGGTGCGGCAGTGGCAGGAGATCCAGTACGGAGGCCGCTACTCGCACTCCTACATGGACGCGCTGCCCGACTTCGTCAAGCTCGCCGAAGCCTACGGCCACGTCGGGCTGCTGGTGGAGAAGCCCGGCGACGTCGAGGGCGCGCTGCGCGAGGCGATCAAGCTCACGGACCGCACCGTCTTCCTCGACGTGCGCACCGATCCGACCGAGAACGTCTGGCCGATGGTGCAGGCCGGCAAGGGCATCACCGAGATGCTCCTGCGTTCCGAGGAATTGTGAGCGCCTGAAGCGGCGTCGACGCCGCGCGGTCACCGCCGCGCAGCGGGTGGCGCCGGGCCGGGTGCATGCAATGGGCGGGTCGATCCGGACCCGCCGGCCGTTTTCCCCTTCAACCCCCAAGGGATCTGGCCAAGGACCGGCGGTTACCGCTGCCGGCGCCGAGGAGCCCGATCCGCGAGGAACCCCACATGAAACACATCATCGCCGTGCTGCTCGAGAACGAGCCCGGTGCCTTGTCGCGCGTGGTCGCCCTGTTCTCCGCGCGCGGCTACAACATCGAGAGCCTGACCGTGGCGCCCACCGAGGACGAGTCGCTCTCGCGCATGACCATCGTCACCACCGGCTCGGACGACGTCATCGAGCAGATCACCAAGCACCTGAACCGGCTGATCGAGGTCGTGAAGGTCGTCGACCTCACCGAAGGCAGCTACACCGAGCGCGAGCTGATGCTGGTGAAGGTGCGCGCCGTCGGCAAGGAGCGCGAGGAGATGAAGCGCATGGCCGACATCTTCCGCGGCCGCATCGTCGACGTCACGGAGAAGAGCTACACCATCGAGGTCACCGGCGATTCGGGCAAGCTCGATGCCTTCCTCGTCGCCATCGACCGCGCCTCGATCCTCGAGACGGTGCGCACCGGCGCCAGCGGCATCGGCCGCGGCGAGCGCATCCTGCGCGTCTGACCCTGCAGCCAACCCCGCCTCAACACGGACAACACGGAGAGAACACCATGAAGGTCTACTACGACAAGGACGCCGACCTCAGCCTCATCAAGGGCAAGAAGGTCACCATCGTCGGCTACGGCTCGCAGGGCCACGCCCACGCCCAGAACCTCGCCGACAGCGGCGTCAAGGTGACGGTCGGACTGCGCCGCGGCGGCGCCTCCTGGCCCAAGGCCGAGAAGGCGGGCCTGGCGGTGGCCGAGGTCGCCGAGGCCGTCAAGGGCGCCGACGTCGTCATGATCCTGCTGCCCGACGAGCAGATCGCCGCCGTCTACCAGAACGAGGTCGAGCCCAACATCCGCCAGGGCGCGTCGCTCGCCTTCGCGCACGGCTTCAACGTGCACTACGGGCAGGTCGTGCCACGCGAGGACCTGGACGTCTGGATGGTCGCCCCGAAGGCCCCGGGCCACACGGTGCGCAACACCTACACGCAGGGCGGCGGCGTGCCGCACCTCATCGCCGTGCACGCCGACAAGTCGGGCAAGGCGCGCGACCTCGCGCTCAGCTACGCAGCGGCCAACGGCGGCGGCAAGGCCGGCATCATCGAGACCAACTTCCGCGAGGAGACCGAGACCGACCTCTTCGGCGAGCAGGCGGTGCTGTGCGGCGGCACGGTCGAGCTCATCAAGGCCGGCTACGAGACCCTGGTCGAGGCCGGCTATGCACCCGAGATGGCCTACTTCGAGTGCCTGCACGAACTCAAGCTGATCGTCGACCTCATCTACGAGGGCGGCATCGCGAACATGAACTACTCCATCAGCAACAACGCCGAGTACGGCGAGTACGTCACCGGGCCCAAGATCGTCAACGACGAGACCAAGGCGGCGATGCGCCAGGCGCTGAAGGACATCCAGACCGGCGAGTACGCCAAGAGCTTCATCCTCGAGAACCGCGCGGGCGCACCGACACTGCTCTCGCGCCGGCGCCTGACGGCCGAGCACAGCATCGAGGTCGTGGGCGAGAAGCTGCGTGCGATGATGCCCTGGATCAAGGCCAACAAGCTGGTCGACCGCTCGCGCAACTGAGGCAACTGAGGCAACCGAGGCGCCGCGGCCGCTCGATGAATCGAAGGGAGACGCCGATGAAGACGCGGACCGACCATGACGGTGACATGCCCGCCGAAGTCGCCTTCTCCAGGGGTACGGGCGGCAGGTTCCTCGACGCCGGCGCGGCAGCCGCCCGCAGGATGCGCGCGGCGCCACTCGCGGCCTGGCTCCGCCGCCTTTGGCTGCTGGTGGCCGTCTGCTATGCGCTGCCGGCCGTGGCGCTGGACCTGCAGGGCCACCGCGGCGCGCGTGGGCTGGCGCCGGAGAACACGATGCCGGCCTTCGAGGCCGGCATCCGGCAGGGCGTGAGCACGCTGGAACTGGACGTGGCGGTGACGCGCGACGGCGTGGTGGTGATCCACCACGACCTGAGGCTCAACCCGTTCACGACGCGTGACGAGCAGGGGCGCTGGCTGGAGCAGCCGGGGCCAGCGATCGCGCAGCTGAGCTGGGACGAGTTGCAGCGCTACGACGTCGGCCGGCTCAAGCCCGGCAGCAAGTACGCGCGCCAGTTTCCCGACCAGGTGGCGGTCGACGGCACGCGCGTCCCGCGCCTGTCGGACTTGTTCGAACGCGTGCTGAGCAAGGGCCCGGCGACGCTTCGCTTCGCGATCGAGATCAAGACCGATCCACGCGACCCGGGCGCGACACGGCCGCCCGAAGAGATCGCGGCGCTCGTCGTCGACGAGATCCGGCGCGCCGGCCTGCTGCAGCGGGTGCAGATCCTCTCCTTCGACTGGCGTGGCCTGCAGGCAGTGCAGCGCCTGGCGCCCGAGTTGCCGACGGTCTACCTGAGCGTGCAGCAGCGCGGGATGGACAACATCGAGGCCGACGTGATGAAGGCCTCCCCCTGGGTGGCCGGCTTCGCTTACCGCGAGCACGGCTCGGTGCCGCGGATGATCAAGGCCGCAGGCGGTCGCATCTGGTCGGTGCACTTCCGTGACCTCGACGAGCGCAAGCTCGAGGAGGCGCACGCGCTGGGCCTGAAGGTGCTGGTCTGGACCGTCAACGACCCGGCGCAGATGGCGAGGCTGATCGACATGGGCGTCGACGGGCTCGTCACCGACCGGCCCGATCTCGCGCGTCCGGTGCTCGAGGCGCGCGGACGCCAGCCGAAGTAGGCCGCACGCAGCCCGCGGCGCCGCGCTCGGCCTCAGGGCGCTGCGAGCACGCCCGCGAACACGTCGCTGTCGACGTTGCCGCCGCTGAGCACGACGGCCACCCGGCGCCCCTGCAGGCGCCCGCGCTCCTGCAGCGCGGCGGCCAGTGCGGCGGCGCCGGCTCCTTCGGCGACGTTGTGTGTGGCGCGGAACAGCAGCCGCATCGCGGCAGCCAGCTCGTCGTCGCCGACTTCGACCACGCGCTCGGCGTGGCGCCAGATCCATTCCAGCGCCTGCGGATCGGGCGTGCTGCAGGCCATGCCGTCGCCGAGCCGGGTCGTCGTCGGATGCGTGACGAGGGCGCGCTGCCTGAACGACAGCGCGTAGGCCGGCGCATGCGCGGAGACGACGCCGACGATCTGCGTGCGCAGCCCCAGCGCCTCGCGCGCCGCGATCAGGCCGCAGATTCCCGAGCCCATGCCGATGGGAACGTAGACCGCGTCCAGCGCCGCGAGCGCGCGCAGCAGCTCGAGCGCGTAGGTCGCCACGCCCTGCACCAGCAGCGGGTGGAACGACGGCACGACGGTGAGGCCCTGCGCTTGCGCCAGCGCGGCGGCGTGTTCGCGCGCGGCCTGGAAGTCCTCGCCGTGCTCGACCAGCGTCGCGCCCCAGGCTCGCATCGCGGCGTTCTTCTCCACGCTGTTGCCGTGCGGCACGACGACGACGGCACGCATTCCGTGGCGCGCGGCGGCGAGGGCGATCGACTGGCCGTGGTTGCCGCGCGTGGCGCTGACCACGCCCGCCGGCGGCTGCGCGCCGTCACGCCGCGCTTGCGCCGTGTCGCCGGGTGGACCGGCGCGGCTTTCCGGCGAAGCCCCTGCGCTATCCTTCGCCGCCATGAACGAGCAGTCCCGGGCACCTGCCGACGAACCGTCGGAAGCCTCGCCGCGCCCGCGGCGCAAGGGAATCTATGTCCTGCCCAATGCGATCACGCTGGGTGCGCTCTTCTCGGCCTTCTACGGCATCGTCATGGCGATGAACGGGCGCTTCGAGGCCGCGTGCATCGCGATCTTCGTCGCTGCCGTGCTCGACAGCCTGGACGGCCGCGTCGCGCGCATGACGAATTCGCAGAGCGCCTTCGGCGAACAGATGGACAGCCTCTCGGACATGGTCGCCTTCGGCGCCGCACCGGCGCTGATCGTCTACATCTGGGCGCTCAAGGGCATGGGCAAGGCGGGCTGGATCGCGGCCTTCGTCTACATCGCCGGGGCGGCGTTGCGCCTGGCGCGCTTCAACGTCAACATCGGCGTCGTCGACAAGCGCTTCTTCCAGGGCATGCCCAGCCCCGCAGCGGCGGCCATGGTAGTCGGCCTCGTGTGGGTGATGGACGACGCGGGTTTTCGCAACGTCGCGCTGACCACGCCCTGGCTGGCCTGGCTGGCCTTCGGCATCACGCTCTACGCCGGCCTGTCGATGGTCACCAACGCGCCCTTCTACAGCTTCAAGGTCGTCGGCGGGCGGCGCACCGTACCCTTCGCGGTGCTGGTGGGCATCGTGCTGGCGATCGCGCTCATCGCGCTGGACACGCCGCGCGCCCTCTTCGGCATCTTCTGCGCCTACGGGCTTTCGGGCTACGTGGTCTACGCCTGGCGCAGGTTCAAGGGCAAGCCGGCGAGCGTGATCGCGACCTCGATCGACGAACCCGACGAAAAAGGCCTGCATCCGTAGCGCACGCCGCACCGCGGCGGCGTGCTACATTCCGCCCATGTCGCATCCGCGCCCTCGGCTTTCCCCCGCGCTGCTTCGGCCGCTAGCGCTGCTAGCGCTGCTAGCGCTGCTGGCGCTATGGCCGTTTGCGGGTATGCCGATCGAAACTCCTTCCTGACCGTTTCCCGATTCCGATCGACGGCCCGCCAGCGCAACGCAGCGGGCCGTTGTCGTTTCTTCCCGCGGAGCTGCTTGCGAAACCACCTCGCCAAGGCAAGACCATGACCGACAAGCTCATCATCTTCGACACCACCTTGCGGGACGGCGAACAGTCGCCCGGCGCCTCGATGACGCGCGAGGAGAAGCTGCGCATCGCGCGGCAGCTCGAGCGGCTGCGTGTGGACGTCATCGAAGCGGGCTTCGCCGCCTCCTCCAACGGCGACTTCCTGGCGGTGAAGGCGATCGCCGACGTCGTCAAGGAGTCCACCGTGTGTTCGCTGGCCCGCGCCAACGACCGCGACATCGGCCGCGCCGCCGAGGCGCTGCAGGGCGCGGCGCGTGCGCGCATCCACACCTTCATCGCCACCTCGCCGCTGCACATGGAGAAGAAGCTGCGCATGACGCCCGAGCAGGTGCTCGAGCAGGCGCGGCTGGCGGTGCGCTTTGCACGCAAGCTCTGTGCCGACGTGGAGTTCTCGGCGGAGGACGGCTACCGCTCGGAGCCGGACTTCCTCTGCCGCGTGGTCGAGGCTGCGATCGCCGAGGGCGCGACGACGATCAACATCCCCGACACCGTGGGCTACGCCATTCCAGAGCTCTACGGCGCCTTTCTCCGCGACCTGCGCGCGCGCGTCCCCAACTCGGACAAGGCCGTATGGTCGGTGCACTGCCACAACGACCTCGGCATGGCCGTGGCCAACTCGCTGGCGGGCGTGAAGATCGGCGGTGCGCGCCAGGTCGAGTGCACGATCAACGGCCTGGGCGAGCGCGCGGGCAACTGCTCGCTGGAAGAGGTGGTGATGGCCGTGAAGACGCGGCGCGACCACTTCGGCCTCGAGGTCGGCATCGACACGACGCAGATCGTTCCGGCCTCGCGCATGGTGAGCCAGACCACCGGTTTCGTCGTGCAGCCGAACAAGGCCGTGGTCGGGGCGAACGCCTTCGCGCACGCCAGCGGCATCCACCAGGACGGCGTGCTCAAGGCGCGCGACACTTACGAGATCATGCGCGCCGAGGACGTGGGCTGGAGCGCCAACAAGATCGTGCTCGGCAAGCTCTCGGGGCGCAACGCCTTCAAGCAACGCCTGCAGGAACTGGGTATCGAGCTCGAATCCGAGGCCGAGGTCAACGCCGCCTTCGCGCGCTTCAAGGATCTCGCCGACCGCAAGAGCGAGATCTTCGACGAGGACATCATCGCCCTGGTCGGCGACGAGAGCGTGACGAGCGAGGTCGAGCACTACCGCCTGGTGGCGATGAGCCAGCGCTCGGAAACCGGCGAGCGTCCGCATGCCGAGGTCGTGTTCGCCGCCGGCGCGACCGAGTTCCGCGCCGAGTCCGAGGGCAACGGTCCTGTCGATGCCTGCCTGAAGGCAATCGAGTCGAAGGTCCAAAGCGGTGCCGAACTGGTGCTCTATTCCGTCAACGCCATCACCTCGGGCAGCACCGAGTCGCAGGGCGAGGTGACGGTGCGCCTGCAGCACAGCGGGTGCATCGTCAACGGCGTCGGCGCCGACCCGGACATCATCATCGCCTCGGTGAAGGCCTACCTGGCGGCACTCTCGAAACTGCACGCCCAGACCGACCGCGTCGCCGCACAGGGTTGAGCCTTCGAAATGAACTTGAAATATCGGCTGCAAGTGTTTGATTGGAGGCGATGTTTCGGTTAGCCTTCGCGCCGGATCGACGATGCGGGGGAATCGATGCTGCGCAGTACCCGGGGCCTGAGGTCGTGGTGGTGGTTGCTCGGGGTGTTCGCGCTCGCCTTTGCGATGGCGGCAAGCGCAGCACCCCGCAGCGTGAAGCCCGCGCAGCGCAGCGCCGAGCGTCCTGCGGCCAGCAAAGGCGTGCGTCAGGCCAAGGCGAAGAGCAAGGCACGCAGCAAGCCGGTGGCGCGCCGGGTGGTGGCGCAGGCGGCGCCGCGCCGGCCGTCGATCGGCGAGTTGCTCGGCCTGCACGCCACCGATGACCCGCTCGACCTGAAGTCGAGTGTCGCCTTCGTCATCGATCAGGATACCGACCAGATCCTCCTGAGCAAGAACCCCGACGCCGTGCTGCCGATCGCCTCCATCACCAAGCTGATGACGGCGATGGTGGTGACCGAGGCGGGGCAGGACCTGGACGAGCCGCTGACGGTGAGTGCGGAGGACGTCGACACGGAAAAGGGCAGCCGCTCGCGCCTGGCGGTCGGGACCCGGCTCACGCGAGGGGAGATGCTGCACCTGGCGTTGATGTCGTCCGAGAACCGGGCGGCGAACGCGCTCGGGCGCCACTACCCCGGCGGTCTCGCGGCCTTCGTCACGGCCATGAACGCCACCGCGAAGCTTCTGGGCATGACGGACACGCACTATGTCGAGCCCACCGGCCTCTCCAGCAGGAACCGCTCGAGCGCACGCGATCTCTCGCTGCTGGTGAAGGCGGCCTACGAGAAGCCGTTGATCCGGGAGCTCTCGACTTCACCCGGCGCCGCGTTCGAGGTCGGGCGACGCATGCAGGAGTTCCGCAACACCAACGGCCTGGTCCGCAGCCCGTCCTGGGACATCGGGCTGCAGAAGACCGGCTACATCGCCGAGGCCGGGCGGTGCCTGGTGATGCAGGCCGAACTCGCGGGTCGCAAGCTGATCATGGTGCTGCTCGATTCCGCGGGCAAGTATTCGCGCCTGGGGGATGCCGAGCGCATCCGCCACTGGCTGCTGGAGCAGACCGGAACGGCAACGGCCGGCACGATCGAGCGCGGCGGCTGAACCGGCGGCCGCACTCAGCCCGGGCGGTGGCCGAGCGAGACCGAGATCTGCGCAGCAGTCGTCTTCAGCTTCTCGACCCAGCCGTCTTCCATGCGATCGGTCGGTGCCGAGACCGAGAGGCCGGCGATCAACTGCCCCTGGTCGTCGTAGATGCCCGCGGCCATGCAGCGCACGCCCAGTTCGAGTTCCTCGTCGTCGCGCGCGACGCCGACGCGCCGTACCAGGCCGAGTTCGCGCTCGAGCCGTGGCAGTTCGGTGATGCTGTTGCGCGTATGGCCGGCAAGCCCCGTGCGCGTGGCATAGGCGCGCACGCGCTGCGGATCGTCGTGGGCGAGGAACAGCTTGCCAACCGAGGTCAGGTGCAGCGGCGCGCGGCCGCCGACGGCGCGCACCACCTGCATTCCCGAGCGCTCGCTGTAGGTGCGCTCGACGTAGACGATCTCGTCGCCCTGGCGCATCGAGAGGTTGACCGGCTGGTGCGTGAGCTTGTGCAGTTCGCGCATCGGCGCCATCGCCGCCTCGCGCACGTCCAGGCGGGCCTTCACCAGATTGCCCAGTTCGAGCAGCCGCATCCCGAGCCGGTAGGTGCCCGACTGGGGCCGGTCGACCAGGCGCCCGACCGCGAGATCGTTGAGGATGCGGTGTGTCGTCGACGGGTGCAGTCCCGTGCGTTCGCTGACCGCCTTGAGCGGAAGAGGTTCGGGCTGCGCCGCCAGGGCGTCCAGGACGGCGAACATGCGCTCGATCACCTGGATGGACGGCGTGCTCGGATTCTTGCGGCTCATGCGGCTCTGCGCGGGGATGAGACGCTATTTTGCATGGTGGAAGCGCAGGCCGCCACTGCCGCGACGCCTGCGCGTACCGCGCCTTCGAGCGTGGCCGGATACGGGCCCTCGACGTAGTCCCCCGCCGCAGCCAGCCCCGGAGCGATTGCTGCGGGGGGGCGCACCAGGCCCGGCGTGCTGCGAAAGGTGGCGCGGCGCTCGGCGATCACGGTCAGCACCGAGGCCGCGGCGGGGTTCCAGCCCGCACGGGCAAGCTCTCGCCCGGCCTGCGCGAGCACGGCGGCGCTGGTGGCATCGAGCCCGCGTTCGACCCATCCCGCGGCGCCGCTGACGACGAAGGCCAGGCGCCCCGCCGGCCCGCCGAGCTGACCGTGATCGAAGACGAACTGCGCCGGCGCTTCGGGTCCTTCGCACAGAGCCAGCATCGGCAGCGCCAGCCGCACGCCGTCGGCCCGGATGTAGACGGTGACGATGGGCTCGTGGCGCTGCGCGGCGGCGGCATCTGCCCAAGCGGGCGCCGACGTTCGCGCCAGCCGTGCCGCCTCCGCGGCCGAGGCGGCGAGGATCACGCCGTCGAAGCGCTCGCCGTCGACGCGCCAGCCCACGCCGTCGGCGTCGATCGACTGCACGCGCCGGCCCGGGTGCAGCTCGGCGTCGTGCTCCGCCAGCCAGCGCGCGGCGGGCGCCGGCAGCAGCTCGCGCAAGGGGCGACGCGGCAGCAGCAGGTCGCTGGCGCCGGCGCCGCCGAACAGGACGTCCCGGAGCAGGCGCAGGAAGACGCCGGCGCTGGCCTCGCTTGCGGGCGTGTTCAGTGCGGCAACGCACAGGGGATCGATCAGAAGGCTGCGCACCGAAGCGGGCAGGCGCACGCACAAGGCATCGACGGTGAGCGTGGGCGCGCAGCGAAACCCGGCCGCGATCCAGCCGGCGCAGTGCGCGAGCAGCCGCAGCCGCTCGGCGAGCGACCAGGCGCGGCAGCGCAGCACCGCCCGCGTGAAGGCCCAGGCCGGCGCTCCGGACGCCGGCCCGAGGCCGCGGCCGTCGGCCCAGCGCAGCGCCAGCGGGCGCCGCAGCAGCACCTGCTGCGGGTCCACGCCCACCTGCTGCATCAACGCGAGCACGGCACTGCAGGCGCCCAGCAGGATGTGCTGCCCGTTGTCGAGATCGGTCCCGTCCTGGCTGCGCGCGCGCCCGCCCCATTGACGCGACATCTCGAACACACTCACGCGATGCCCTGCGCGCGTCGCCTCGACGGCGGCGCTGAGGCCGGCCCAGCCGCCGCCGACGACCGCCAGCCGCACGTTCCCGGCGCCAGCGGCGCTCATCGACCCCGCCAGCGCGTGCGCGCGACGATCCACAGCTTGCGCAAGGGGGTGAGCGAGGTGCGCTGGTGCAACACCTTGAAGCCCTGCCCCTCGATCTCGCGCAGCAGCGTGCGGTAGATGTTGGCCATCATCAATCCCGGGAGCTGCCGCTCGCGGTCGGCCTCGGGCAGCAATGCCAGCGCCTCGTCGAAGCTGGCATGGGCGCGCGCGGCCTGGAAGCGCATGAGCGCCTCGAAGCGTTCGCTGTAGCCCCAGGGCGCCTCGCGCGCGAGGATTTCGCCGGCCGTCACGCCGTGCGCCTGCAGCTCGGAAACCGGCAGGTAGATGCGCCCGCGGCGCGCGTCCTCGCCGACGTCGCGGATGATGTTGGTGAGCTGCATCGCCAGCCCCAGCTTGTGCGCGTACCGTAGGGTCGCCTCATGGCTGTGCCCGAAGATGCGTGCGGCGACCTCGCCGACGACGCCGGCCACCAGGTCGCAGTAGGCCGCGAGGCACGCGAAGTCGGCGAAGCGGGCCTGCTCGAGGTCGACCTGACAGCCGTCGATGACGGCTGCCAGGTGCCTCGCTTCGAGGCCGAAGGGCTGCAGGTGCGGCTGCAGGGCCTGCAGCACCGGGTGTGTGGGCGCGCCGGCGAAGAGCGCCTGCACCTCCTGGCGCCACCACTGCAACTTGGCGGCGGCGACGCCGGGGTCGCCGACCTCGTCGACCACGTCGTCGACCTCGCGGCAGAAGGCGTAGTAGGCGGTGATCGCGGCGCGGCGCGGCGGCGGCAGGAAGAGGAAGGCGTAGTAGAAGGACGAGCCGCTGCGGGCCGCCTTCTGCTGGACGTAGGCTTCGGGCGTCATGCGGCCCGGCTCCGGCCCATGCGCAGCGCGCGCCAGAGCAGCAGCGGGACGTCGCGCCGGCCGAGCGCGGGTCGGGCGTGCAGCGTGCCGTAGCGCAGGCGTTCGATCTTTTCGAGGATGCGCAAGCCCCCCTGCACGACCAGCCGCAGTTCCCAGCCCGCGCGCCCGGGCAGGCGCAGCGCCAGCGGCGCGCCGCGCCGCATCAGCGCGGCCGCCCACTCGCAGAGCTCGCGCACGCAGGCGCGCAACGCGGGTCCGTCGCGCAGCGGCTCTGCATCGACCGGCGGTATTCGGTGGCGCGCGAGGTCGGCAGCGGGCAGGTAGTTCCGTCCGCGCGCCTGGTCGCGACCGAGGTCCTGCCAGAAGTTGATGAGCTGCAGCGCGGTGCAGATGGCGTCGGAGCGTTCCAGGTCCTCGTCGCGCCCGATGCCGTAGAGGTGCAGCAGCAGCCGCCCGATCGGGTTCGCCGAGCGCGCGCAGTAGGCTCGCAGTGCGTCGCGGTCGGGGTAGGGCGGGTTGCGCACGTCCTGCTCGAAGGCGTCCAGCAGATCGTGCAGCAGCGATGCCGGGAGCGCGTGCTGCTCGTGCGCGCGCGCCAGCGGCTCGAAGACCTCGCTCCAGCGCCCCGAGCGCGCCCGGCCCTCGAGCAGCGCCTGCAGTTCGCTGCGGTATGCCCTCAGCTCGGCCACGCGGTCCGCGGCGGCGGCGTGACCTTCATCCGCGAGGTCGTCGGCCGTGCGCGCGAACCAGTAGATCGCCGCCACGGCAGGCCGCAGCGCCGGCGGGCACAGCAGCGACGCGACGGGAAAGTTCTCGTAGTGATCGACGCCCACGCCCGCATTGTCGCCCGGCGCCGAGCGGCGTCGACAAGCGACGCTAAAATCGCAGGTTGACCACGGCGCGGACGGCTTTGAAGGGCGGCCCACGCCGCTTGCCCTTGCAGGCACCACCCATCGCGCGGGTGGCGAAATCGGTAGACGCACCAGGTTTAGGTCCTGACGCCTTCACGGGCGTGCCGGTTCGAGTCCGGCCCCGCGCACCACCCTCCACCGACCTCCTTCGCACATCATGGCCGTCAACGTCGAAACCCTCGAGAAACTGGAACGCCGCATCACGCTGTCGCTGCCCGCGGGCGACATCGAGAACGAGGTGCGGAACCGCCTGCGACACCTGGCGCGCACGGTGCGTGCCGACGGCTTCCGCCCGGGCAAGGTGCCGATGTCGGTGGTGGCGCAGCGCTACGGCTACTCGGTGCAGTACGAAGTCGTCAACGACAAGGTCGGGCGCGCCTTCGCCGACGCCGCCAGCGAGGCCCAGTTGCGCGTGGCGGGCGCACCGCGCATCGCGCAGAAGGAGGGCGCGCCCGAAGGGCAGGTGATGTTCGACGCCACCTTCGAGGTCTACCCCGAGGTGAGCATCGGCGATTTCGCGGGCGTCGAAGTCGAGCGTGTCAGTACCGATGTGACCGAGGCGGCGATCGACCGCACCGTCGAGATCCTGCGCCGCCAGCGCCGCAGCTTCGGGCTGCGCGGGGCGGGCGAAGAGGCCGCCGAGGGCGACCGCGTGACCATCGACTTCGAGGGCAAGATCGATGGCGAGCCCTTTGCCGGCGGCAGGGCCGCGGACTTCCAGTTCATCGTCGGCGAAGGACAGATGCTGGAGCAGTTCGACAAGGCCGTGCGCGGCATGAAGGTCGGGCAGAGCAAGACCTTCCCGCTGCAGTTCCCGCAGGACTACCACGGCAAGGACGTGGCCGGCAAGGAGGCCGACTTTCTGGTCACGATGAAGAAGATCGAGGCGCAGCACCTGCCTGCGGTGGACGACGCCTTCGCCAAGTCGCTGGGCATCAAGGACGCCACCGTCGAGGGCCTGCGCGCGGACGTGCGGAAGAACCTCGAGCGCGAGGTCAAGTACCGCGTGCTGGCGCGCAACAAGGCGGCGGTGATGGATGCGTTGCTGAAGGTCTCCGAACTCGAGCTGCCCAAGGCGCTCGTCGCCGCCGAGGGCGAGCGCATGGTCGAAGCTGCGCGCGCCGACCTGAAGCAGCGCGGCGTGAAGGACGCCGACACGGTGCCGATTTCCGCCGACGCCTTCCAGGCACAGGCCGAGCGCCGCGTGCGCCTGGGCCTTGTCGTGGGCGAACTGGTGCGCCGCCACAGCCTGCAGGCGCGGCCGGAGCAGCTGCAGGCGCACATCGAGGAGCTCAGCCAGAGCTACGAGAAGCCTGCCGAAGTCATGCGCTGGTACCTCGGCGACCGCGAGCGCATGGCCGGCGTCGAGGCGGTGGTGGTCGAGAACAACGTCACCGAGCACGTGCTCGCCCAGGTCAAGGTGGTCGACAAGAGCGTGCCCTTCGACGAACTGATGGTCGGGATGTGAGGCGGCGGCCCCGCCTATCATCGGCTCCACCATCCGCAGCGAAAAGGCATTCATGAGCCAGCAGGACATCCAGGGCTTGGGCCTCGTGCCCATGGTGATCGAGCAATCCGGCCGCGGCGAGCGCGCCTACGACATCTTCAGCCGGCTGCTGCGTGAGCGCATCGTCTTCCTGGTCGGGCCGGTGAACGACGCCACCGCGAACCTGGTGGTGGCGCAACTTCTCTTTCTCGAGAGCGAGAACCCGGACAAGGACGTCTTCCTCTACATCAATTCGCCGGGCGGCAGCGTCAGTGCCGGGCTGTCGATCTTCGACACGATGAACTTCATCAAGCCCGACGTCTCCACGCTGTGCCTCGGCATGGCCGCCAGCATGGGCAGCTTCCTGCTCATGGCCGGCGCCAGGGGCAAGCGTTTCGCGCTGCCGAACGCGCGTGTGATGATCCACCAGCCGAGTGGCGGCGCGCAGGGCCAGGCCACCGACATCGAGATCCAGGCGCGCGAGATCATCAAGACGCGCGAACAGCTCAACCGCATCTACGCCGAGCGGACCGGACAGAGCGTCGAGCGCATCGCCGCCGACATGGAACGCGACTACTGGATGAACCCGGTCGAGGCCAGGGACTACGGCCTGATCGACCAGGTGCTGGACAAGCGCAGCTGAGCGGCGCCCCGGGATCCGCGCCGGCAGGCGATGCCGCACGAAGCGCGCGGCAGAGGCGTCATGGCTGTTCTTTTCCGCGCCCGGACGCCCATGGGGATTGGTCTATGATGGGCCGCATCCCCTGCTACTTCTGCAGAGACGCACGAATTCATGGCCGAGAAGAAGGGATCCTCCGTCGAGAAGGTGCTCTATTGCTCCTTCTGCGGCAAGAGCCAGCATGAGGTGAAGAAGCTCATCGCCGGCCCGTCGGTCTTCATCTGCGACGAATGCATCGAACTGTGCAACGACATCATCCGTGACGAGGTGCCCGCCGATCCCGGCAGCAGCCGTCACGCGAAGACCGAGTTGCCCGTTCCCAGCGAGATCAAGGCCAGCCTCGACCAGTACGTGATCGGCCAGGACACGGCCAAGCGCGCGCTTTCGGTGGCCGTCTACAACCACTACAAGCGCCTCAGGCACCTCGCCGCGAGCAAGGACGAGGTCGAGCTCACGAAGAGCAACATCCTCCTCATCGGGCCGACGGGATCGGGCAAGACGCTGCTGGCGCAGACGCTGGCACGGCTGCTCAACGTGCCCTTCGTCATCGCCGACGCGACGACGCTGACCGAGGCCGGCTACGTCGGCGAGGACGTCGAGAACATCATCCAGAAGCTGCTGCAGAACTGCAACTACGACGTCGAGCGTGCGCAACGCGGCATCGTCTACATCGACGAGATCGACAAGATCAGCCGCAAGGCGGACAACCCGAGCATCACGCGCGATGTCTCCGGCGAGGGCGTGCAGCAGGCGCTGCTCAAGCTGGTCGAGGGGACGCTGGCCAGCGTGCCGCCGCAGGGCGGGCGCAAGCACCCGAACCAGGACTTCCTGCAGATCGACACGACGAACATCCTCTTCATCTGCGGCGGCGCCTTCGACGGCCTCGAGAAGGTCATCCGCGACCGCAGCGAGAAGTCCGGCATCGGCTTCGGCGCCAGCGTGCACAGCAAGACCGAGAAGCGCGTCGGCGAGCTCTTCCGCGAGGTCGAGCCCGAGGACCTGATCAAGTTCGGCCTCATCCCCGAACTCGTCGGTCGTTTGCCGGTGGTCGCCACGCTGGCCGAGCTCACCGAGGAGGCGATGATCCAGATCCTCACCGAGCCCAAGAACGCGCTCGTCAAGCAGTATCAGAAGCTGCTCGGCATGGACGGCGTGGAACTCGAGATCCGGCCCTCGGCGCTGTCCGCGATCGCGCGCAAGGCGCTGGCGCGCAAGACCGGGGCCCGCGGGCTGCGCTCGATCATGGAGCACGCCCTCATCGACACCATGTTCGAGCTGCCCACGCTGGACGGCGTGGCCAAGGTGGTGATCGACGAACACAACATCGAAGATGGGGCGATGCCCTTGCTCGTGTACCGGGAGCAGCAGGCCAAGGCCAGCGCCTGAGCCTGCCGCCCGCGCCGCGATCGGCCGCTCGCGGCCGCCCGTGGCGCGGTGCCCGTCTTGCAATTTGCCGCTCGGGTCCCATGTGGGCACCTGAAGGAGAGGCCTCACATGTCCGCCACCCCCACGCTTCCCGCCGAGCCGATCACCTTGCCGCTGCTGCCGCTGCGCGACGTCGTCGTCTTCCCCCACATGGTGATCCCGCTTTTCGTCGGACGCCCGAAGTCGATCAAGGCGCTCGAGGCTGCGATGGAGGCCGGGCGCCAGATCATGCTGGTGGCGCAGAAGGCCGCGGGCAAGGACGAGCCCAAGGCCGACGACATGTTCGGGATCGGCTGCGTCTCGACCATCCTGCAGATGCTCAAGCTGCCCGACGGCACCGTGAAGGTCCTCGTCGAGGGCGTGCAGCGCGCCACCACGAACCAGGTGACCGAGCGCGACGACTACTTCGTCGGCGACGTCGTGCCCGTGCCGCCGGCGGCGGAGCCGTCGTCGGAGGTCGAGGCGCTGCGGCGTGCGGTGACGCATCAGTTCGACCAGTACGTCAAGCTCAACAAGAAGATCCCGCCCGAGATCCTCACCAGCATCTCGGGCATCGATGACGCCGGCCGACTGGCCGACACCATCGCCGCACATCTGCCGCTCAAGCTCGAGGCCAAGCAGTCGGTGCTCGACCTCTTCGACGTCGTCAAGCGCCTCGAGAAGCTGCTCGAACTGCTCGAGCACGAGGTCGACATCCTGCAGGTGGAGAAGCGCATCCGCGGCCGCGTCAAGCGCCAGATGGAGAAGAGCCAGCGCGAGTACTACCTCAACGAGCAGGTGAAGGCGATCCAGAAGGAACTCGGCGACGGCGAGGAGGGTGCCGACCTCGAGGAGCTGGAGAAGAAGATCATCGGCGCCAAGATGAGCAAGGAGGCGCGCAAGAAGGCCGAGGCCGAGCTCAAGAAGCTCAAGCTGATGTCGCCGATGAGCGCCGAGGCGACCGTCGTGCGCAACTACATCGACACCCTCGTCAACCTGCCCTGGGCGAAGAAGTCGAAGGTCAAGCAGGACCTGGCCTTTGCCGAGGAGGTGCTCAACGAGGACCACTACGGCCTCGAGAAGGTGAAGGACCGCATCCTCGAATACCTCGCCGTGCAGCAGCGCGTCGACAAGGTGAAGGCCCCCATCCTCTGCCTCGTGGGCCCGCCGGGCGTGGGCAAGACTTCGCTCGGCCAGAGCGTGGCGCGCGCCACCGGACGCAAGTACGTGCGCATGGCGCTGGGCGGCATGCGCGACGAGGCCGAGATCCGCGGCCACCGCCGCACCTACATCGGCTCGATGCCGGGCAAGGTGCTGCAAAGCCTGACCAAGGTCGGCGTGCGCAACCCGCTGTTCCTGCTCGACGAGATCGACAAGCTGGGCATGGACTTCCGCGGCGATCCGTCCTCGGCGCTGCTCGAGGTGCTCGACCCGGAGCAGAACCACACCTTCAGCGACCACTACGTCGAGGTCGACTTCGACCTCTCGGACGTGATGTTCGTCGCCACGTCGAACTCGATGAACATCCCGCCGGCGCTGCTGGACCGCATGGAGGTCATCCGCCTGGCCGGCTACACCGAAGACGAGAAGCTCAACATCGCCAAGCGCTACCTGGTCCCCAAGCAGGAGAAGAACAACGGCCTGAAGGATGGCGAACTCGAGATCGGCGACGACGCCTTGCGCGGCATCGTGCGCTACTACACGCGCGAAGCCGGCGTTCGCTCGCTCGAGCGCGAGATCTCCAAGATCTGCCGCAAGGTCGTCAAGGGCATGCAGCTGAAGACCTACGAGGGCACCGTCGTCGTCACCGAGGACAACCTCAACGACTTCCTCGGCGTGCGCAAGTACGACTTCGGACGCACCGAGAAGAAGAACCAGGTCGGGCAGGTCATCGGCCTGGCGTGGACCGAGGTCGGCGGCGACCTGCTCACGATCGAAGCGGCGGTGATGCCGGGCAAGGGCAACATCATCCGCACCGGTCAGCTCGGCGACGTGATGAAGGAGTCGGTCGAGGCCGCGCGCTCGGTGGTGCGCAGCCGCGCGCGGCGCCTGGGAATCAAGGACGACCTCTTCGAGAAGCGCGACATCCACATCCACGTTCCCGACGGCGCGACGCCCAAGGACGGCCCCAGCGCGGGCATCGCGATGACGACCGCCTTCGTCTCCGCGCTCACCGGCATCCCGGTGCGTGCGGACGTGGCGATGACCGGCGAGATCACGCTGCGCGGCGAGGTCACCGCGATCGGTGGGCTGAAGGAGAAGCTGCTGGCCGCGCTGCGCGGCGGCGTGAGCACGGTGCTGATCCCCGAGGAGAACGCCAAGGACCTGCAGGAGATTCCGGAGAACGCGAAGAACCAGCTCGAAATCATTCCCGTGCGCTGGATCGACCGGGTGCTCGAGATCGCGCTCGAGAGCGCGCCGCAGCCGGTGCCCGAGGAGGAGGGTGTGGCAGCGCCGGCCGCGGTGGCGGGCGAGGCGGCCACGTCCGCCGCTGGCAGCGAGGTCCTGCCGCACTGAGCCGAAGCTTGTCAGCCAAGCATGACTTGACCTATACTTATCGTCTTCGCTTGGTCATGCGATTGCAGAGGCTTGTGCCTTGTTCGCGGTTGCACGACCGCGGCGGGCCACGCGGGAATAGCTCAGTTGGTAGAGCGCAACCTTGCCAAGGTTGAGGTCGCGAGTTCGAGACTCGTTTCCCGCTCCAGATGCTTTGGAAGAATGGGGAAGCCACGGCTTCCCCTTTTTTCACGACAATGAACGCGTCGGCGCGATAGCAAAGCGGTTATGCAACGGATTGCAAATCCGTCTAGGCCGGTTCGACTCCGGCTCGCGCCTCCAGAGTCCTGAGGACGGCCCCCACGCGGGGCCGTTCGCGCATCTGTGCCAGGCCTGGATCGCTCCACCGGGGGCGAGCGCGGCGCCGGGTGCTGGCCATAATGCGCCACGGGCCCGGATGGCGGAATCGGTAGACGCAGCGGACTTAAAATCCGCGACCTCTCGCGGGGTGTGCGGGTTCGAGTCCCGCTTCGGGCACCACGGTCGAACCCCGGGACCCATCTTGCCTGCAGCCGCCGTTCAGCCTCCGGTCACGTCCTCCCTGCTGAACGAGGGCGTGCAGCGGCGCGAGGTCTGGGCCTGGGCGATGTACGACTTCGCCAACTCGGGCTACACGACAGTCGTGCTGACCGCGGTCTTCAACGCCTACTTCGTCGGCGTCGTGGCCGCCAACGCGAACTGGGCAACCCTGGCCTGGACGGCAGCGCTGGGCGTTTCCAACGCGCTCGTGATGCTCTTGATGCCGGGGCTCGGCGCCTTCGCCGACCTGCATGCCGCGAAGAAGCGCCTGCTCGCCTTGGCCACGGTCGGCTGCGTCGCGGCCACGGCCGTGCTCGCGCTCGCCGGCCCGGGGGACCTCTGGCTGGCGACGCTGGCGATCGTGGTCTCCAACTTCTGCTACGCGGTCGGCGAGTCGCTCATCGCCGCCTTCCTGCCCGAACTCGCGCGCCCGCAGGCGATCGGCACGGTCTCGGGCTGGGGCTGGAGCTACGGCTACTTCGGCGGCATGCTGACGCTGGGCCTGAGCCTGGCCTGGGTGCTGTCGGCGCAGGCACGCGGCCAGGGCGCGGCCGAGTTCGTCCCGGCGACCATGCTGATCACCGCCGGCGTCTACCTGCTGGCGGCGCTGCCGACCTTCGCCCTGCTGCGCGAGCGCGCGCGGCCGCTGCGGACTGCGGAGGTGGGGTGGACGGCGCCGCTGGCGCGTCTCGTGCGCACCTGGCGGCAGGCGCGCGAGCTGAAGGACTTCGCCTGGCTGCTGGCCTGCTGCGCCAGCTACCAGGCCGGCATCGCGGTCGTGATCGCGCTGGCGGCCGTGTACGCCGAGCAGGTGCTGGGCTTTCGCCAGAGCCAGACGATGCTGCTCGTCTTCCTCGTCAACATCGCCTCGGCCGTCGGCGCCTTCGGCTTCGGCTACGGGCAGGACAAGCTCGGTCACCGGCGGGCGCTGGCGGTCGCGCTTCTGGGCTGGATCGTGATGGTCCTGCTCGCCTATGCCGCGGCTACGCCGCCCCTGTTCTGGGCGGCTGCGGTGATCGCCGGGCTCTGCATGGGCTCGACGCAGTCCGCTGCGCGTGCGATGGTCGGGCTGCTCGCGCCGCCGGCGCGGCGTGCCGAGTTCTTCGCGCTCTGGACCTTCGCTGTGCGACTGTCGGCGGTGATCGGTCCGGTCAGCTACGGCTTCGTCACCTGGGCCAGCGGCGGCAACCACCGCCTCGCGATCCTCGCCACCGGCGTCTTCTTCGTCGGCGGGTTGCTGCTGCTGGCACCGATCGACATGAAGCGCGGATGCCGCGCGGCGGAGTTGGCCTAAAATAGAACGGGCGTTCGCTTTTTCTTGCGTCGACGATCGTCGGCGCCGGGGCGGTCAGGGTCCGGCGCAGACCGCGCGGCGGGGCACTCTAAAATTGCCGATTCACATCAACGTCCATCCACCAGGAGTCACGCGCATGAAGGTACTGGTCCCCGTGAAGCGTGTCGTCGACTACAACGTGAAGGTTCGCGTGAAGTCCGACGGCACCGGGGTCGATCTGGCCAACGTCAAGATGAGCATGAATCCCTTCGACGAGATCGCGGTCGAAGAGGCCGTGCGGTTGAAGGAAAAGGGCGTGGCCAGCGAGGTCATCGCCGTCTCCTGCGGCGTTGCGCAGTGCCAGGAGACGCTGCGCACCGCGATGGCCATCGGCGCCGATCGCGCCATCCTCGTCGAATGCGCCGACGAGCTCCAGCCGCTGGCGGTGGCCAAGCTGCTGAAGGCGCTGGTGGACAAGGAACAGCCCGGCCTCGTCATCCTGGGCAAGCAGGCCATCGACGACGACTGCAACCAGACCGGGCAGATGCTCGCTGCCCTGGCCGGACTTCCGCAGGCCACCTTTGCCAGCAAGGTCGAGGTCGCCGACGGCAAGGCGACCGTCACGCGCGAGGTCGACGGCGGCCTGGAGACCCTGGCGCTCACGCTGCCGGCCGTCGTCACCACGGATCTGCGCCTGAACGAGCCGCGCTACGTCACGCTGCCGAACATCATGAAGGCCAAGAAGAAGACGCTGGACGTCGTCAAGCCCGCCGACCTGGGCGTGGACGTGACGCCGCGCATCAAGACCTTGAAGGTCGAGGAGCCGCCCAAGCGCGGTGCCGGCATCAAGGTTCCCGACGTCGCCACCCTCGTGGCCAAGCTCAAGAACGAAGCCAAGGTGATCTGACATGGCCGCCCTCGTCATTGCCGAACACGACAACGCGAGCCTCAAGGCCGCGACCCTGAACACCGTCGCTGCCGCCGCGCAATGCGGCGGTGACGTCCACGTGCTGGTGGCCGGCGCGGGTGCCGCGGCTGCGGCCCAGGCCGCCGCAGCCATCGCCGGCGTGGCCAAGGTGCTGCACGCCGATGCGCCCGCGCTCGATCACGGCCTGGCGGAGAACGTCGCGGCGCAAGTCGTGGCGCTCGCTCCGGCGTACAGCCACATCCTCTTCGCGGCCACCGCCAGCGGCAAGAACATCGCACCGCGCGTGGCCGCGCTGCTGGACGTGGCGCAGATCAGCGACGCGACCAAGGTCGTCGCCACCGACACCTTCGAGCGCCCGATCTACGCCGGCAACGCCATCGCCACGGTGCAGAGCAGCGACGCCATCAAGCTCATCACGGTGCGCACCACGGCCTTCGACCCCGTGGCCGCCAGCGGCGGCAGTGCCGCCGTCGAAACCCTGGCGCCCGTGGCCGACAGCGGCAAGACCGCGTTCCAGGGTGCCGAGATCGCCAAGCTCGAGCGCCCGGAGCTCACCAGCGCCAAGATCATCGTCTCCGGCGGCCGGGCGCTGGGCAGCAGCGAGAAGTTCGACGAAGTGCTCATTCCGCTGGCCGACAAGCTCGGCGCCGCCCTCGGCGCCAGTCGCGCCGCCGTCGACGCCGGCTACGCGCCCAACGACTGGCAGGTCGGGCAGACCGGCAAGATCGTCGCGCCGCAGCTCTACATCGCGGTCGGCATCTCCGGCGCCATCCAGCACCTGGCGGGGATGAAGGACTCCAAGGTCATCGTGGCCATCAACAAGGACGCCGAAGCGCCGATCTTCAGCGTCGCCGACTACGGCCTGGAAGCCGACCTCTTCACCGCGGTGCCGGAGTTGGTGGCCGCGCTTTGAAGGCACGCCAGACGGCCTGAAGCCTCACCTGCGGGGCGCTCGATCGGGCGCCCCTTTTTCCATCGAGAGGACACGTCCATGAGCTATCGAGCCCCCCTCAAGGATCTCCTGTTCGTGATGAAGGAGCTGGCCGGCATCGACGCCGTCGCGCAACTTCCCGGCTACGAGGAGGCGGGTGCGGAGACTGCCGCCGCCGTGCTCGAGGAATGCGCCCGCCTGGCCGAGGGCGTGATCGCGCCGCTGAACGTCGAAGGCGATCGCAACCCCTCGTCGCTGCAGGACGGCCAGGTGCGCACCACGCCCGGCTTCAAGGAGGCGTTCGCGCAGTTCACGCAGGGCGGCTGGCAGGGCCTGCACCACCCGGTCGCCTATGGCGGACAGGGCCTGCCCAAGCTGATCCACGCCGCCTGCATCGAGATCGTGCAGTCCGCCAACCTGAGCTTCGCGCTCTGCCCGCTGCTCACCGACGGCGCCATCGAGGCGCTGCTCACCGCCGGCAGCGAGGCGCAGAAGCAGGCCTACGTCCCGCCCATGATCGAGGGCCGCTGGACCGGCACCATGAACCTCACGGAGCCTCAGGCGGGTTCGGACCTGGCGCTGGTGCGCACGCGCGCCGAGCCGCAGGCCGACGGTACGTACCGCCTCTTCGGCACCAAGATCTTCATCACCTACGGCGAGCACGACATGGCCGAGAACATCGTCCACCTCGTGCTCGCGCGCGTGGCCGGCGCGCCCGAGGGCGTGAAGGGCATCTCGCTCTTCATCTGCCCCAAGGTGCTGGCCGACGGCACGCGCAACGACGTGCACTGCGTGAGCCTGGAGCACAAGCTGGGCATCAAGGCCAGCCCCACCGCGGTGCTGCAGTACGGCGACCACGGCGGCGCCGTCGGCTATCTCGTCGGCCAGGAGAACCGCGGCCTCGAGTACATGTTCGTGATGATGAACGCGGCGCGCTTCGCCGTCGGCGTGCAGGGCATCGCGGTGGCCGAGCGCGCCTACCAGCAGGCGGTGGCCTACGCGCGCGAGCGCGTGCAGAGCCGCCCGGTCGACGGCTCCATGGCCAAGGCCGCACCGATCATTCATCACCCGGACGTGCGCCGCATGCTGATGACCATGCGCGCCTGGACCGAGTCCTGCCGCGCCATGGCGCTCGTCGCCGCCGCCGCCTACGACGCCGCCCATGCGCACGCCGACGGCGACGTGCGGGCGCAGAACCAGGCCTTCTACGAGTTGCTGGTGCCGCTGGTGAAGGGCGTGTCCACCGAGATGAGCCTGGACGTGGCGAGCCTGGGAATCCAGGTCCACGGCGGCATGGGCTTCATCGAGGAGACCGGGGCCGCGCAGCATCTGCGCGACGCGAAGATCCTGACCATCTATGAAGGCACGACCGCGATCCAGGCCAACGACCTCGTCGGCCGCAAGACGCTGCGCGACGGCGGCCAAGGACTGCGCGCCGTGGCGGCGCGGATCGAGCAGACCGAGGCCGCGCTGAGCGCGCGCCCCGGCGCCGCCTGTGCCGCGATGGCCAGGCGGCTGCAGGCCGGGCGCCAGGCGCTGCTGCAGGCGGTGGACTACGTCGTCGCCACGGCCAAGGGCGACCCCAACGCCGCCTTCGCCGGCAGCGTGCCCTACCTGATGCTGACCGGCACCGTCGTCGCCGGCTGGCTGCTGGGCCGCGCGCTGATGGCGGCCGAAGATCGCCTCGCCGAGGGTGTCGACGCCGACTTCATGCGGGCCAAGATCACCACCTGCCGCTTCTTCGCCGAGCACCTCCTGACGCGCGCACCGGCGCTGCGCGACAGCGTCGTCGAGGGCGCGGCTTCCGTCACCGCGCTTGCCCTGGAGGCCTTCTGATGAGCCGTCTTCCCCCCGTGCTGCAAGGCCTGCCGCTGCCGGTCATCGGCGCGCCGCTGTTCATCATCAGCAACCCCAAGCTGGTGATCGCGCAGTGCACGGCCGGCATCGTCGGCTCGATGCCCGCGCTCAACGCGCGCCCGGCCTCGCAACTCGACGAGTGGCTGCACGAGATCACCGAAGGCCTGTCGGACTGGAACCGCGCGCACCCCGAGCGTCCGGCGGCGCCTTTCGCCATCAACCAGATCGTGCACAAGACCAACGACCGTCTCGAGCACGACATGCAGGTCTGCGCCCGGTACAAGGTGCCGATCATGATCACGAGCCTCGGCGCGCGCACCGACATCAACGACGCCGTGCACGGCTGGGGCGGCGTCGTGCTGCACGACGTCATCAACAACGCCTTCGCAAGGAAGGCGATCGAGAAGGGCGCCGACGGGCTGATCGCGGTCGCTGCGGGGGCGGGCGGCCATGCCGGCGTGAAGAGCCCGTTCGCGCTCGTGGCCGAGATCCGCGAGTGGTTCGACGGCCCCATCGCGCTCTCCGGCGCGATGGCCACCGGCGACGCGGTGCTCGCCGCGCAAGCCATGGGCGCGGATCTGGCCTACATCGGTTCGGCCTTCATCGCCACCGAGGAGGCGCGCGCCAGCGACGCCTACAAGCAGTGCGTCGTCGAGTGCACGAGCGACGACATCGTCTACTCGAGCCTCTTCACCGGTGTGCACGGCAACTACCTCAAGCCCTCCATCCGCAAGGCCGGCATGGACCCCGACCATCTGCCCGAGAGCGACCCGAGCAAGATGAACTTCGGCGGCGACACCACCAAGGCCTGGAAGGACATCTGGGGCTGCGGCCAGGGCATCGCCCCGGTCAAGGCCGTGGTGCCGGCGGCGGAGCTGGTGGCGCGCCTGCGGCGCGAATACCTGGCCGCCCGCGCGCGGCTGATCGAGCGGTCCGCTCGTGTGCGCTGAATCCGGGCAGCGGCGCGCGGGCACTCCCATGGAGCGCGCCGGCGCCTATGCCGGGGGCGCTGCGGCGGCGCTGGCGCTGCTGCTGGGCGGATGCTCGACGGTCGGGGTGGGAATCGGGCTTCCGCTTCCCGGAATCGGCTCCGTGGGAGTCTCGGTGGACAGCGGCGGCAACATCGGCGGCGGCGTGTCCGTCGGCACGCGCGGTGTGAGCGTCGGCGTCGGCGGGAGCGGCCGCCTGCCGCCGCCGAAGCCGCCCGAGGCCGCCGACGCGGCGGCCTCGGGGCCGTCGCCTGCCGCCTCCGCAGCTTCCGCAGCGTCCGCCGCAGGCGGCTGAAGGCGCGCTGCCTCTTCGGGGCGGCGCTGTCAGCAAACCAACAGGGTTCCCGTGGCCCAATGACGGCTGTTGATCGGCGGGGGCTGCGTTGACGACCCGAGTGATAGAGTTCCCGCTTGCGGACGATTCGGTCCTTCCACGTCCCCTTGCTGAACGCGCGAGTCCACAGCAAGGCGGGTCGCAATCCGCCAGCCCGGTGAAGCCGGGGTCGCGGAAGGTTTGGCAACCCATCGGAGCCCACGGAAGCCGCGGGCGAAAGGTGAGCGAGCGATGATGCAGCAGTACAGGTCCAATTCGTACCTGTTCGGGGGCAACGCCCCTTACGTCGAGGAACTCTACGAGGCCTACCTCGAGAACCCCGGCAGCGTGCCCGACAACTGGCGCACGTACTTCGACAACCTGCAGCATGTGCCGGCGGTCGACGGCAGCGATGCGCGCGACGTGCCGCACGCCTCGGTGGTCGAATCCTTCGCGCAGCGCGCCAAGGCCAACGCCTTCGCACTCAAGGCCAGCGCCGCCGATCTCGCCGTGGCGCGCAAGCAGGTGCACGTCCAAAGCCTGATCGCGGCCTACCGCAACCTGGGCAGCCGCTGGGCCGACCTCGACCCGCTCAAGCGCGCCGAGCGCGCGCGCATCCCCGAGCTCGAGCCGGCCTTCTACGACCTCACCGAGGCCGACATGGACATCATGTTCTCGGCCGGGAACACCTATTTCAGCAAGGCCGAGCACATGTCGCTGCGCGACATCCTGCTCGCGCTGCGCGAGACCTACTGCGGCACCATCGGCGCGGAGTTCATGCACTGCATGGATCCGGCCGAGAAGCGCTGGTGGCAGGAACGGCTGGAGTCCACGCGCGGCAAGCCGAGCTACACCGCCGAGCAGAAGACGCACATCCTCGAGCGGCTGACGGCGGCCGAAGGCCTGGAGCGCTACCTGCACACCAAGTACGTCGGCCAGAAGCGCTTCTCGCTCGAAGGCGGCGAGAGCTTCATCGCCAGCATGGACGAGGTCGTGCAGCGCGCGGGGCAGCACGGCGTGCAGGAGATCGTCATCGGCATGGCGCACCGCGGGCGCCTGAACGTGCTCGTCAACACCCTGGGCAAGATGCCCAAGGACTTGTTCGCCGAGTTCGACCACACCGCGCCCGAGGACCTGCCGGCCGGTGACGTGAAGTACCACCAGGGCTTCTCGAGCGACATCTCGACGCCCGGCGGCCCGGTGCACCTGAGCCTGGCCTTCAACCCCAGCCACCTGGAGATCGTCAATCCGGTCGTCGAGGGTTCGGTGAAGGCGCGCATGGACCGCCGCGGCGACAAGGACGGCAGCCAGGTGCTGCCGGTGCTGGTGCACGGCGACGCCGCCTTCGCGGGGCAGGGCGTGGTCATGGAGACGCTGGCGCTGGCGCAGACGCGCGGCTACTTCACCGGCGGCACGGTGCACATCGTCATCAACAACCAGATCGGCTTCACGACCAGCGACCCGCGCGACAGCCGCTCGACGCTCTATTGCACCGACGTCGTGAAGATGATCGAGGCGCCGGTCTTGCACGTCAACGGCGACGATCCGGAATCGGTCGTGCTGTGCACGCAGCTGGCGATGGACTACCGCCAGCAGTTCAAGAAGGATGTCGTCGTCGACATCGTGTGCTTCCGCAAGCTCGGCCACAACGAGCAGGACACGCCGGCGCTGACGCAGCCCCTGATGTACAAGAAGATCGCCGCGCATCCCGGCACGCGCAAGCTCTATGCCGACAAGCTCGAGGCGCAGGGTGTGCTGCCCGCGGGCGGCGGCGACGAACTCGTGAAGAAGCTGCGCTCGGCCTTCGATGCCGGAAAGCACACCGTCGACCCGGTGCTCACCAACTTCAAGAGCAAGTACGCCGTCGACTGGGCGCCCTTCCTCGGCCGCAAGTGGACGGACGCCGCCGACACGGCGCTGCCGCTGGCCGAAATCAAGCGCCTGGCCGAGCGCCTGACCATGGTGCCAGAGGGCTTCAAGGTCCACCCGCTGGCGCAGAAGGTGCTGGCCGACCGCGCCGCGATGGGTCGCGGCGAGATCAACGTCGACTGGGGCATGGGCGAGACGCTCGCCTACGCCTCGCTGGTGGCCAGCGGTTATGCGGTGCGGCTTTCGGGCGAGGACTGCGGGCGCGGCACCTTCGTTCACCGGCACGCGGTGCTGCACGACCAGAAGCGCGAGAAGTGGGACACCGGCACCTACGTGCCGCTGGAGAACATCGCCGAGAACCAGGCACCCTTCGTCGTCATCGACTCCATCCTCTCCGAGGAGGCGGTGCTCGGCTTCGAGTACGGCTATGCCAGCGCCGACCCGGGCACGCTCACCATCTGGGAGGCGCAGTTCGGCGACTTCGCCAACGGCGCGCAGGTGGTGATCGACCAGTTCATCGCCAGCGGCGAGGTCAAGTGGGGGCGCGTCAACGGCCTCACGCTGCTGCTGCCGCACGGCTACGAGGGCCAGGGCCCCGAGCACAGCTCGGCGCGCGTCGAGCGCTTCATGCAGCTTGCCGCCGACAACAACATGCAGGTCGCGCAACCCACGAGCGCGAGCCAGATCTTCCACCTGCTGCGGCGGCAGATGGTGCGCCAGTTCCGCAAGCCGCTCATCGTCTTCACCCCCAAGAGCCTGCTGCGCAACAAGGACGCGACCTCGCCGCTGTCGGAGTTCACGCGGGGCGAGTTCCAGACCGTCATCGGCGAGCGCGCGCGCGAAGTCGCCGCCGAGAAGGTCAGGCGCGTCGTCGCCTGCTCGGGCAAGGTCTACTACGACCTCGCCAAGCGGCGCGACGAAAAGAAGGCATTCGATGTCGCCTTGCTGCGCGTGGAGCAGCTCTACCCGTTCCCGCACAAGACCATCGCAGCGGAACTGAAGAAGTATCCGGGGGCCACCGAGATCGTCTGGTGCCAGGACGAGCCGCAGAACCAGGGGGCCTGGTTCTTCGTGCAGCACCAGCTGCTCGAGAACATGCACGAGGGCCAGAAGCTGGGCTACGCCGGCCGGCCGGCGTCGGCCTCGCCGGCGGTGGGTTATCCGCACCTGCACCAGGAGCAGCTCAAGGCCTTGCTCGACCAGGCCTTCGGCAAGCTCAAGGGTTTGACGCTCACCAAGTAAATCCGCGTTGGCGCTGCCGCAGCCGGGCTGGGGCCCGAGGGCGGCGCAGCGCGCGCACGACCTCAAGCGAGACACATCATGGCAATCGTTGAAGTGAAGGTTCCGCAGCTCTCCGAATCGGTGGCGGAGGCCACGCTGCTGAACTGGAAGAAGAAGCCCGGCGAGGCCGTGGCGATGGACGAGATCCTGATCGAGATCGAGACCGACAAGGTCGTTCTCGAAGTCCCTGCGCCCGCGGCGGGCGTGCTGACCGAGCTCGTCGCCGCCGACGGCGATACGGTGACGGCCGACCAGCTCATCGCACGCATCGACACCGAGGCCACGGTCGGTGCGGCGGCCCCCGCTGCGACGCCGGTGGCCGCTGCGCCGGTCGCGGCTCCGGCATCCGCGCCTGCTCCCGCCCCGGCCAAGGCGGCCGGCGTCGCGATGCCGGCGGCGGCCAAGCTGATGGCCGACCAGCAGATCGCCCCTGGTTCGGTGCCCGGCAGCGGCAAGGACGGCCGCGTCACCAAGGGCGACGTGCTGGCGGCGGTGGCCGGCGCTGCGGCTGCACCTGCGGCATCGTCCGTCGCAGCCGCGGTCACGGCGCCGGTGGCCGCCGCGGTGGCCAGGCCCTTGCCCGCCGTCGCTGCGCCGGTGACGCAGAATCTCGGTGACCGGCCCGAGCAGCGCGTGCCGATGTCGCGCCTGCGCGCGCGCATCGCCGAGCGGCTGCTGCAGTCGCAGGCGACGAACGCGATCCTCACCACCTTCAACGAGGTCAACATGGCCCCGGTGATGGAGATGAGAAAGCGGTTCCAGGACCGCTTCGAGAAGGAGCATGGCGTCAAGCTCGGGTTCATGAGCTTCTTCGTCAAGGCCGCGGTGGCCGCGCTCAAGCGCTACCCGATCGTCAACGCCAGCGTCGACGGCAACGACATCGTCTACCACGGCTACTTCGACATCGGCATCGCGGTGGGCTCGCCGCGCGGCCTCGTCGTGCCGGTGCTGCGCAATGCCGACCAGATGAGCTTTGCCGACGTCGAGAAGAAGATCGCCGAGTACGGCGTGAAGGCGCGCGACGGCAAGCTCAGCATCGAGGAGCTCTCGGGCGGCACCTTCTCGATCAGCAACGGCGGCGTCTTCGGCTCCATGCTCTCGACGCCCATCATCAACCCGCCGCAGTCGGCCATCCTCGGCGTGCACGCGACCAAGGACCGCGCGGTGGTCGAGAACGGGCAGGTCGTCGTGCGCCCGATGAACTACCTGGCGATGAGCTACGACCACCGCATCATCGACGGCCGCGAGGCGGTGCTCAGCCTGGTCGCCATGAAGGAAGCGCTGGAAGACCCGGCGCGCCTGCTCTTCGACATCTGAGGACGAGACGATGAGCACCCAGACCTTCGATGTCGTCGTCATCGGCGCCGGCCCCGGCGGCTACATTGCCGCCATCCGCGCCGCGCAGCTGGGCATGAACGTGGCCTGCATCGACGACTGGAAGAACGCCGCCGGCGGCCCCGCGCCCGGCGGCACCTGCACCAACGTCGGCTGCATCCCGAGCAAGGCGCTGCTGCAGTCCAGCGAGCACTACGAGCACGCCGCGCGCCATTTCGGCGAGCACGGCATCGGCCTTTCCGACCTGCGCATCGACGTCGCCAGGATGGTGGCGCGCAAGGACCAGGTCGTGAAGCAGAACAACGACGGCATCCTCTACCTCTTCAAGAAGAACAAGGTCGCCTTCTTCCACGGCCGCGGCTCCTTCGTGAAGGCGCGCGACGGCGGCTACGAGATCGCCGTCGACGGCGCCGAGAAGCACAGCCTCCTGGGCAAACAGGTCATCGTCGCCACGGGCTCGAGCGCTCGGCCGCTGCCGGGCATCGCCTTCGACGAGGAGAGGGTGCTGAGCAACGACGGCGCGCTGCGCATCGGCAGCGTGCCGAAGAAGCTCGGCGTCATCGGCTCGGGCGTTATCGGCCTCGAGATGGGCTCGGTGTGGCGGCGCCTGGGTGCCGAGGTGACGGTGCTCGAGGCCATGCCCGGCTTCCTGCCCGCGGCCGACGAGCAGGTGGCCAAGGAGGCGCTGAAGCTGCTCACGCGCCAGGGCCTGAAGATCGAGTTCGGCGTCAAGGTCGGCGCCGTCAAGTCCGGCAGGAAGGGCGTCTCGGTGGCCTACACCGATGCCAAGGACAAGGCGCACGAGCTGGAGGTCGACAGGCTCATCGTCAGCATCGGCCGCACGCCCAACACCGCCGGCCTGAACGCGCAGGCCGTCGGTCTGGCGCTCGACGAGCGCGGCTGCGTGGTGGTGGATGGCGACTGCCGCACCAGTCTGCCGGGCGTGTGGGCGGTGGGCGACGTCGTGCGCGGCCCCATGCTCGCGCACAAGGCCGAGGAGGAAGGCGTGGCCGTGGCCGAGCGCATCGCCGGCCAGCACGGCCACGTCGACTTCAACCTCATCCCCTTCGTCATCTACACCAGCCCCGAGATCGCCTGGGTCGGCAAGACCGAGCAGACGCTGAAAGCCGAGGGCCGCGCCTACAAGGCCGGCAGCTTCCCCTTCATGGCCAACGGCCGCGCGCGTGCGCTCGGCGACACCTCGGGCTTCGTGAAGTTCCTCGCCGACGCGACGAGCGACGAGATCCTGGGCGTTCACATCGTCGGGCCGCTGGCCAGCGAACTCATCGCCGAGGCGGGCGTGGCGATGGCCTTCCGCGCGAGCAGCGAGGACATCGCGCGCATCTGCCACGCGCATCCCTCGCTGTCGGAATCGATGAAGGAGGCGGCACTCGCCGTCGACAAGCGCACGCTCAACTTCTGACCGGCGCAGCGCGGGTCGCAACGCGCCGCAGCGGCCAGGCAGGACCTGGCCGCCGTGCTTCCAGGATCGCCTCTTTCATGCCGGTTCGACAGCTCTACGAAAAGACCCTTGCCGAGCGCGGCTATGTGGCCGACGAAGCGCAGCTTCGCGCCATCGCCGCGCTCGAGCGCTGCGAGAACGAATGGGCCGACTACAAGGCGCGACGCAGCAACGCCATCACCAAGCTCATCCGCCGCCCGCCGATCCCGCGCGGCGTCTACATGTGGGGCGGCGTCGGGCGCGGCAAGAGCTTTCTGATGGACTGCTTCTTCCAGACCGTGCCGCTGACGCGCAAGACGCGCCTGCACTTCCACGAGTTCATGCGCGAGGTGCACCGCCAACTGCAGGACCTCAAGGGCACGGTGAACCCGCTGGACGAACTCGGCCGACGCATCGCACGCCGCTATCGCCTGATCTGCTTCGACGAGTTCCACGTCGCCGACGTGACCGATGCGATGATCCTGCACCGGCTGCTCGAGTCGCTGTTCGAGAACCGGGTGAGCATCGTCACGACGAGCAACTTCCACCCCGACGAGCTCTACCCGAACGGGCTGCACCGCGACCGCATCCTGCCCGCGATCGCGCTCCTGAAGACACGGCTCGAGGTCGTCAACGTCGATGCCGGGAACGACTACCGGCGTCGCTCGCTCGACCAGATCGACATGTATCACTGGCCGCTGGACGCGGCGGCCGAGGCGGCGATGAAGCGCGCCTTCGAGCAGCTCGCCGAGGCGCGCGACGAGGAGGCGGTGATGTACATCGAGCACCGCGAGCTGCGTGCGCTGCGACGTGCCGGCGGCGTGGTCTGGTTCGACTTCCGCACGCTCTGCGGCGGCCCGCGCTCGCAGAACGACTACCTCGAGATCGCCTCGCGCTTTCACACCGTCCTGCTCTCGGGCGTGCCGCAGATGCCGCCGCGCCTGGCGAGCGAGGCGCGGCGCTTCACCTGGCTCGTCGACGTGCTCTACGACCGGCGCGTGAAGCTCATCCTCTCGGCGGCGGTGCCGGCCGAGGAACTCTACACGGAAGGCCCGCTGGTGCACGAGTTCCCGCGCACGGTCTCGCGCCTGGCGGAGATGCAGACGGCCGAGTACCTGGCGCTGGCGCGGCGCGAGGTCGACACCGCGCTCACCTGAGGTGTGCGGCGCGCGGCGCTACTTCAGCGGATCGACGCGCAGCAGCGCCACCGAGAGGTTGTCGCCGCCGCCGCGGGCGCGCTGGCGTGCCTTGGAGATCAGCATCTCGCTGGCCTCGCGCGGCGGCAGCGCGTGCACGATGGCGCCGATCTCCTTGGGGGTGAAGTAGTGCCACAGGCCGTCGCTGCACGCCAGCAGCGTGTCGCCGAACGCGAGCTGATCGATCGGCCACAGCGTCACCGGCGGGTCCGCCTGCGTGCCCAGGCAACCGGTGAGCAGGTTCGATTGCGGGTGCGTGTTCGCCGCCTCCTCGGTGAGCTTGCCCTCGTCGACCAGGCGCTGCACGAAGGAATGGTCCGAGGTCCGGCGCAGCATGTCCGCACCGCGGAAGTGGTAGACGCGCGAATCGCCGGCATGGACGACCCAGGCATCCAGGCCGGGGTTGACGAGGATGGCAGCGACCGTGCTGTGGGGCTCCTCCTCGGCGGTGATGGCCGTCAGCTTGATCATCAGGTGCGCTTCCATCACGAGCTGGCGCAGCAGCTCGGAGGCCTCGTCCTGCTGCGGCACGTAGCGCTCGAACACCTGGCGCCCGGTCAGCAGCACCTGGTCGGCGGCCTTGCGGCCGCCGCTCTTGCCGCCCATGCCGTCGGCGACGATGGCCAGGGCGCAACCCTTGACGCGAGGGTGGGTGATGACCTCGACCTGGTCCTGCTGGTAGGCCCGGTCCCCCTTGTGCAGGCCGGTGGCTGCGGTCAGGCGAAAGGCAAGGCTGGCCGCCTGGGCTGTCGGACTCATGGCGGCGAATATAAACTCAGCCCCGGGCTTCCCGGCGTGCAGCAATGACCGACAACCTCCATTCCCCGCAGCGGCGCCTGATCGAGTTGCGCATCGAGCACGCGGATCTGAACAACCTGATCGACCACAGCATCGCGGACCCCTCGGTGGACGAGCTCGCGTTGCGGCGCCTGAAGAAGCGCCGCCTCGTGCTGCGCGACGAGATCGCGCGGCTGGAAGGCGAGCTCAATCCGCAAGGTTCGCCGCAGCCCGACGAGCCCGCCTGAACGCCGGGCGCGCGCCGTGATCGTTCGCGCGCCAGCCGGCATCACCGCCGGGCTGCACGGGTGCCTCGTGGCTGCGCCCGAACCCGGGGCGGTGTGCGCGTGAGCGCGGACCTGTGGGCGGCGGTCGAGGCCGTGTTCGCGCCCGACGGTGCGCTGGCGCGGGCCGATCCGGGCTACCGGCTGCGGACGCAGCAACTCGAGTTGGCGCAGGCGGTGACGCAGACGCTGCAGGAGCGGCGCGTGCTCGTCGCGGAGGCGGGAACGGGGGTGGGCAAGACCTTCGCCTATCTCGTGCCCTTGCTGCTCTCGGGCAGCCGGGCGCTGGTCAGCACGGCCACCAAGAGCCTGCAGGACCAGCTCTTCCTGCGTGACCTGCCGCGGCTGCTGGAACTGCTCGGCCTGCCGCTGCGCACGGCGCTGCTGAAGGGGCGCTCGAGCTACCTCTGCCGGCACCGCCTGCAGCAGGCGCGCCTGACGGGTTCGCTGCCCGATCGCTTTGCCCTGCGCCAGCTCGCACGCGTCGAGGCCTGGGCGCAGGGCACGCGCACCGGCGACCTGGCCGAAGTCGAGGGCCTGGACGAACGCTCGGCGGTGATCGCGCTCGTCACCAGCACGCGCGACAACTGCCTCGGCACCGAATGCCCCGTGTATGCGCAATGCCACGTCGTGCACGCCCGGCGCGAGGCGATGGCGGCCGATCTCGTGGTCGTGAACCACCATCTCTTCTTCGCCGACCTGTCGCTGCGCGACAGCGGCGTGGCCGAACTGTTGCCCACCGTCGACGCGGCGGTGTTCGACGAAGCGCACCAGCTCGTGGATGCCGGGGTGCAATTCCTCGGGCAAACGCTGGGCACTGCCCAGCTGCTGGAATTCGCGCGCGACCTGCTCGCCGTGGGCAACAGCCTCGCGCGCGGGCTCGCGCCGTGGCAGCCGCTGGCCGCCGCCGTGGAGAAGGGCGCGCGCGAGCTGCGGCTGGCGCTGGCGGGAGACCTGCGCGGCCTGCGCAAGCTGCGCTGGGACGAGCGCGCGCGCCGCGCCGAACTGGCCCAGGCGCTGCAGGCGCTGGACGAGGCGCTGCGGCATGCCGCTGCGGTGCTGGGCGAGCAGTCCGTGGCCGGCCCCGACCTGGCGCGGCTGCACGAGCGCGCGCTCGATCTCGCGGCGCGGGCGCGGGTCTTCGCGCAGCCGTCGCCGCCCGAGCGCGTCCGCTGGATCGACGTGTCGCCGCATCAGGCGCGCCTGGTGGAGTCGCCGCTGGACATTCGCGAGATGATCAGCGAAGAGCGCGGCCGCTCCACGCGCGCCTGGATCTTCACCTCGGCCACGCTTGGCGATGACGAGCGCCTGAGCTGGTTCACGCAGCAGGCCGCGCTCGAGGACGCCCGCACGCTGCGCGTACAAAGCCCCTTCGACTACGCCGCGCACGCACGCGTCTGGGTACCGCCGCGCCTGCCCAAGCCGGGGGAGGGCGCGCATGCGGCCGCGGTCGGCCGCGTGGCCGCGCGCTGTGCGCACGCGCTGCAGGGTCGCACCTTCGTGCTGACGACGACGCTGCGCGCGCTGGCGCTCGTCACCGAGGCGCTGCAGCACGAGACGGCGCAGCTCGGCGGCGACTTCGAGGTGCTGACCCAGGGAACACAGCCGCGGCGCGCGCTGCTGCAGCGGTTTGCCGACGGACGCGGCCGCGTCCTCGTGGGCTCGCACAGCTTCTGGGAGGGCATCGACATCCCCGGCGATGCGCTGCAGTGCGTGCTCATCGACAAGCTCCCCTTCCCGCCGCCGGACGACCCGCTGGTGCAGGCGCGCGTGAAGCGCCTGCAGGCGCAGGGGCGCAACGCCTTCGACGAGGTGCACGTGGCCGAGGCCGCAGTGGCGCTGAAGCAGGGAGCGGGTCGATTGATCCGCTCGGAGACGGACCACGGCCTGCTGGTGATCTGCGACCCGCGATTGCGCGGCATGGCCTACGGCAGGCGACTGCTGGCGGCGCTGCCGCCGATGGCTGCGGTCGAAACCGAGGAGGAGGCCTTGCAGTGGCTTGCGCTTCTGGCCTCGATGCACGGGAGCGGGGCCGTTGCCGCTACCAGAAGCGCCACCACGGCCTGGCCGCGTCGGCCTGCGGCTTGGCGCCCGCGATGAAGCGGCTCTCGGGGTAGTTCGCGCGCAGCACGCGCTCGGCGTCGTCGCGCAAGGTGACGAGCTGGAGCTTGTCGTAGCTGCGCACCATGATGTGCAGCGCCTCCTCGATCGTCGGCGCCTGCGGGTACTGCGCCACGGCCTGCTGCGCGCGGTTGGCCGCGGCGACATAGGCGCCGCGGTTGAAATAGTAGCGCGCCACGTGGACTTCGTAGGCCGCCAATGCGTTCACGATGTAGTCCATGCGCAGCCGCGCATCGGCGGCATAGCGTGAGGCCGGGAACTGGTCGACGAGCTGCTTGAACGCCTGCCAGGCGTCGCGCGAGGCCTGCTGGTCGCGCTCCGAGAGGTCTTGCCCGCCCAGGCTGCCGAAGAGTCCGAGGTTGTCGTTGAAGTTGATCACCCCGCGCAGATAGAGCGCGTAGTCCAGCGCCGGGCTCGAGGGGTTGAACTTGATGAAGCGGTCGATCGTCGCCAGCGCCTGCGGCCGGTCGTTCATCTTCCAGCGCGTGTAGGCCAGGTCGAGCTGCGCCTGCTGCGACAGCAGCGTGCCCGCGCCCAGGCCCTCGACGCGTTCGAGCGCCTTGGCCGCCTGTTCGTAGCTGCCGGACAGCATGTCGGCCCTGGCGTCTGCATACAATTTCTCGGCGCTGCGGCCGGCGAACTCGTCCTTGCCTGTGGTGCAGCCGCTGCCGAGGACGACGGCCGCCGCCGCGATCAGGGTCGCCGCAAGACGGCTGGGAACGCGGGTCCGGGAGCGGATCGGGGGCATCGGTACGGTCCTTGCGAGCGGCCGTGGCGGCGCGCGTCCTGCAGTGAAACGGCGGCAAATTATAGGAAGCGCATGAGCCGCAACCGAATGGTGCGGGAGCCGGTGGCGCCCGAGCGCCCGATCGAAGACCTCGAGGCGGAGTCCGATGCGGACCCCGGCGGCGACGCCGAGCGGCGCGAGTTCGTCGTCGACATCGCGGGGCACGGGCAGCGGCTGGACCGGCTGCTCGCGCAGGCGACGCCCGAGTTCTCGCGCAGCCATCTGCAGACGCTCGTCGCCGGGGGGCATGTGCGCGTCGACGGCAGCGTCTGCACGCACAACGCGCGCAGACTGCGCGGTGGGCAGACGGTGCAGTTCACGCTCGTGCCGACGGCCGAGAGCCGCGCCTTCACGCCGCAGCCGATGGTGCTGGACATCGTGTTCGAGGACGCGCATCTGCTGGTGATCGACAAGCCAGCGGGCCTGGTCGTCCATCCGGCCGCGGGCCACTGGAGCGGTACCCTGCTCAACGGCTTGCTCGCGCATCACGCGGGCGCGGCGCGCCTGGCGCGCGCGGGCATCGTGCACCGCCTGGACAAGGACACCTCGGGCCTCATGGTGGTCGGCAAGACGCCGGAGGCCGTGACCGCGCTCGCGCGCGACATCGCCGCGCGCACGGTCAGGCGCGAATACCTGGCGATCGCCTGGGGCGAAGTGCAGGCCGGCACCCATTGCATCGATGCGCCGATCGGCCGCGATCCGGTGCAGCGCACGCGCATGACCGTCGCCGCCGGCGGTCGCAGCGCGCAGACGATGGTGGAACGCGTCGCCGTTCGCGACGGCGTCTCGGCGCTGCGCTGCCGCCTGCACACCGGGCGCACGCACCAGATCCGCGTTCATCTGGGGTCGCGCGGTCATCCGCTGGTGGCCGACGCCTTGTACGGCGGACGTCCCGCCCTGGGTCTGCAGCGCCAGGCGCTGCATGCCGCTGTGCTCGCCTTCGAGCATCCGGTCGAGCGCAGGCCGATGTGGTTCCACCGCGCGCCGCCTGCGGACCTGGGCGAGGCGTGGCGGGCGGTAACCGGCGCCGATGCCGATTCCACTGCGCCGTCCGCGCTACAATGACCCATTCCGCGCGTCCTATGGCATCCGGGGGCGGCTCGAACGACGAGTCCACCTGGTCAGCCGGCCGCCGACGCGCGACGCATGTGCCTGAACCCGCGATCGGGCAAGCAGCGGCCCACGAGACCGCGCCCGCGGTCGCGGCAAGGCCGAACCCGACCCGACTCCGAGATTCCGCCCCGGACCGCGCAACGCGCGGGCGCCGCAAGACGGCAGGGCCGCAACACGGGCTGCGTCAAGCCCCTCATCGCCGCCCGCGAAGGCCGAGCACCGACGACCGAGATGACGAGCGCCGAAGCCCAGCGCATCCTGGAGACCGCCTTGCTGTGCGCGCAGATGCCGATGTCGCTGCGCGAGATGCGCACGCTCTTCGACGACGAGATCGATGCCGACTCGCTGCGCGTGCTGCTCGAGCGCATCGGCAGCGACTGGGAGGAGCGCGGCATCGAATTGGTCGCGCTGGCCGGTGGCTGGCGCTTCCAGAGCCGCCCCGAGATGCGCCCATACCTCGATCGGTTGCACCCCGAGAAGCCGCCGAAGTATTCGCGCGCGGCGATGGAGACCCTGGCCATCGTCGCCTATCGGCAACCGGTGACGCGCGGCGACATCGAGGAGATCCGGGGGGTCAGCGTCAGTTCGCACATCGTCAAGCAGCTCGAGGATCGCGGCTGGATCGAGACCATCGGCCATCGCGAGGCGCCCGGACGCCCGGCGCTGTACGCGACGACGCCGCAATTTCTCGCCGATCTCGGCCTGGCGTCGCTCGACCAGCTGCCGCCCTTGTCGGGCGACGGTGACGCCCCGGGTGCCCAGGTGCTGTCGACGCTCGAGGCCCAGGCCTCGCTGCTCGACGAAGACCAGGCGAGCCTGCCGCTCGACGACGCCACGCCCGAGCGCGAAAGCCCTCCCGCCGCCGAGGCGGCTCCGACTCCGCGTGACGCTGCGCCCGGCGATTCGCGCGATGCCCCGCTTCGAACCTGCGACGAACTTCCGCCCGAAGAACGCCCATGAACGCCCACGAGCCCCGAGATCCGCTTCCCCTCGCCGCCGAGGCCGCAGCCGCAGACGAGACCGCCGACGCGGCGCCGGCCAAGCCGCGACGCCGGCGTGCGGCCGCCAAGGCCGAGACGATGGCGCAAGACCTGCTCGTCGAGCCGGTCGTCACATCGGACGCGACGGCGCTGGCCACCGACCTCGCACCGGCCAGGCCTGCGCGCGCGCGCAAGCCGCGCAAGCCGGCAGCCGTGGAGCCGCAGGGCAGCGCCGACGAAGCGCCGGCAACACCGCCGGTCGCGGCGGTGCAGGGCACGCCGGACACGCCGGACACGGTGGATGACGCCAGCGCGGACACGCCGCGTCCGGGCAGCCGGCGCAAGCGCCGCCGCAAGCGGCGCGACCGCGCCGAGCGGTCCGAGCGCGGTGCGCATGAGGGTGACGCCGACGCAGCGCCGGGCGACGAGCGCGAGGCTGCGGAGGATCTCGAGCCGCTGCCGGGTCCGGTCCTGCCGGCCTTCGATCCGGGTGAACTCTTCGCACAGCTTCTTTCCGGGGCGTTCGATTCCGAGGCGTCGGCCGAAGAGGCGCCTGCCGACACGGCCGCCGCCGCACCGCGCCGCGTGCTGGCGCCCGAGCCGGACGCCCCCAAGCTGCAGAAGGTGCTGGCGCAGGCGGGGATCGGCTCGCGCCGCGACATGGAGCAATGGGTGCTCGAAGGCCGCGTCACGGTCAACGGCGAGCCTGCGCACACGGGGCAGCGCATCTCCTTTGGCGACCGCGTGGCCGTCAACGGCAAGCCGGTGAAGCTGCGCATCGCGCCGCCGCCGCCGCGCGTGCTCGCCTACCACAAGCCGGTGGGCGAGGTCGTCACGCACGACGATCCGCAGCATCGACCGACGGTTTTCCGCCGCCTGCCGCGGCTGCCGCACGGCAAGTGGCAGTCGGTGGGGCGGCTGGACATCAACACCGAAGGGCTGCTGCTGTTCACCAACTCCGGCGAACTCGCCAACCAGCTCATGCACCCGCGCTTCGGTGTCGAGCGGGAGTACGCCGTGCGTTCCCTCGGCGAGCTGGATGCACAGCAGCGTCAGCGCCTGCTGGACGGCGTCGAGATCGACGGCCAGCGCGCCGCCTTCGTGTCGATCGAGGACGGCGGCGGCGAGGGTGTCAACCACTGGTACCGCGTGATCATCACCGAAGGCCGAAATCGCGAGGTGCGCAAGCTCTTCGACGCGGTGGGCCACGCGGTGAGCCGATTGATCCGCATCCGCTACGGCTGCGTCGTGCTGCCGCGCGGCCTGCGGCGTGGCAACTGGGTCGACCTGCCCGAACCCGACGTCAGGGCCTTGCGCCGGCTCACCGGGACCGAACGCCCGCGCCCCGGCGCGCACACGGCCGACGAAGGCGGCGCGCGCGACCGGCGCGGACGCCGGGGGCGCCGTGCGCGCGACGGGCGGCGCGAGCCGATCTTCGACCAAGGCCGCGAGCGCGCACCGCGCCCCGAGATCGACGAAGACGGCCCGATGCACATCCCCAACCCGCTGCAGCAGACCTACGACAAGCGCTTCATCCAGCAGGCGCGGCGGCCGCAGCGCGAGTTCAGCGAGGACGGTCCCATCCCCAACCCGCTGCAGCAGACCTACGACAAGCGCGCACTGCAGCGCGACCGGATGCCGCAGCGTGAACTGCCCGAGGACGGCCCCATCCCCAACCCGCTGCAGCAGACCTACGACAAGCGCTTCGTGCAGAAGGGCTCGCCGGGTGGCGCTGGCGGCAGGCGCGGCGCGCGCAGCGCCGGGCCGCGCGGCCCGGGCGCACGCCAGCCCGACCCGATGCAGACGACGATGGGCTACCTCGGCGCCAACGCCCTGCGCGGCATATCCGGCAAGGCAGGGAAGGGCGCCAAGGGCGGCAAGGGGGGCCGTCGCAGCGGCGGCGCAAAGCGCTCGGGACGGGGCGGCAACCGCAGCGGCTGATCGCAGCGCCCCGTCGTCGGGCGCGAACTAGAATCGATAGTTTGTCCAAACCCGGTTTCAAGTTCCCTTTCAGGAGAATCCACGAATGGCGGTCGAACGCACCCTCTCGATCATCAAGCCCGATGCCGTGGCGAAGAACGTCATCGGCCAGATCTACGCGCGCTTCGAAGGCGCGGGGCTGAAGATCGTCGCTGCCCGCATGGTCCACCTCTCGCGCGGCGAGGCCGAGGCCTTCTACGCGGTGCACAAGGGCCGCCCGTTCTTCGACGATCTCGTGCAGTTCATGATCTCCGGGCCGGTGATGGTGCAGGTGCTCGAGGGCGAAGGCGCGATTGCCAAGAACCGCGAGCTGATGGGCGCCACCGACCCGAAGAAGGCCGAGAAGGGCAGCATCCGCGCCGATTTCGCCGACAGCATCGACGCCAACGCCGTGCATGGCTCGGATGCCGCGGAGACGGCGGCCGTCGAGGTCGCCTTCTTCTTCCCCGCCATGAACGTCTACAGCCGCTGAGGACCCGTCTGCGGCACGCCGCGCCGCCTGCCACGAGCCCGTACGGCCGCCCGAAGGTACGCCAGTGAGAGCCGTCAACCTGCTCGACTTCGATCTCGACGCCCTGGCGACCTGGTGCGCCGGGCTGGGCGAGAAGCGCTTCCGGGCACAGCAGCTCTTCCGCTGGATCCATCAGAAGGGAGAGAGCGACTTCGAACGCATGAGCGACCTCGCTCGCACGCTGCGAGACAAGCTCGGGCAGCACGCCCGGGTGCAGGCGCTGCTGCCGATGAGCGAGCGCCGCTCCGCCGACGGCACGGTGAAGTGGCTCTTCGACGTCGGCGGCGGCAACGCGATCGAAACCGTCTTCATCCCCGAGGAAGACCGCGGCACGCTGTGCATCAGTTCGCAGGCGGGCTGTGCCGTCGGCTGCCGCTTCTGCTCGACCGGCCACCAGGGCTTCAGCCGCAACCTCACGACGGGCGAGATCGTCGGCCAGCTCTGGCACGCGGAGCACGTGCTGCGGCGGCAGCTCGGCCTGGCAGCCGGCGAGCGCGCCATCACCAACGTGGTGATGATGGGCATGGGCGAGCCGCTGCAGAACTACGCGGAGCTGGTGCCGGCGCTGCGCGTGATGCTCGACGACCACGGCTACGGCCTGTCGCGCCGGCGCGTCACCGTCTCCACCTCGGGCATGGTGCCGATGATCGAGCGCCTGCGCGAGGACTGCCCGGTGGCGCTGGCGGTCTCGCTGCACGCGGCGAACGACGCCTTGCGCGACACGCTCGTGCCGCTGAACCGCAAGTATCCGCTGGCCGAGCTGATGCAGGCCTGCCATGACTATCTCGAACGCGCGCCGCGCGACTTCATCACTTTCGAGTACTGCATGCTCGACGGCGTCAACGACAGCGAGGCGCACGCGCGCGATCTGGTCGAGCTCGTCGCGGGCCGTTCGGCCGACGCTGCGCCGGGGCTGCGCGTTCCCTGCAAGATCAACCTCATTCCCTTCAATCCGTTCCCGCGGTCGGGTCTGCGGCGCTCGCCGAACGAGCGCGTGCTGGCCTTCGCGCGCGCGTTGCAGCGCGCCGGGCTGGTGACGACCATCCGCAGGACGCGCGGCGACGACATCGACGCCGCCTGCGGGCAACTCGCCGGTGAGGTGCGCGACCGCACCCGCGTCCACGTGCGGCTGCAGCGTCGCCGCGAGGCCGAGGCAGGCGCCCCCGCGCAGGCCGGAGGAGTGCACGCATGAAGCCAGCGCTGCGCCGGTGGGATCTGCGGCGTTGGCCGCGCCTGCAGCGGGGTGTCTCGGTCGCGGGGCTGGTGCTGGTCGCGCTGCTGCACACGGGATGCGCGGTCTCGCCCGACGGCGCGCGCGAGGTGCGCACCGAATCGGACCAGACCAGCGCCGAGCGGCATGCGCGCGTGCGGCTCGAGCTCGCGACGGCCTATTTCGAGCGCGGGCAGGCGACGACGGCGCTGGACGAGGTCAAGCTGGCCCTTGCCGCCAAGCCGGACCTCGCCGAGGCCTTCAATCTGCGCGGTCTGATCTACGCCAGCATGGGTGAGACCGCGCTCGCCGAACAGAGCTTCCAGCGTGCGCTGCAGCTGGCGCCGCGCGACGGCAGCGCGCTGCACAACCACGGCTGGTTCCTGTGCCAGCAGCGGCTCTTCGACGAGGCGCAACGACGCTTCGATGCCGCGCTCGCCGCACCGGCCTATGCCGACAGCGCGCGCACACTGATGGCGCGCGGCGTGTGCCAGGCGCGCGCGGGGCGCTGGGCCGAGGCCGAAGCCGACTTGTCGCGCGCCTTCGAGCTCGATCCCGCGAGTCCGGCCGTGGCCTTCGCCTTCGCCGAGATCCTGTACCAGCGCGGAGAGTACGAGCGCGCACGCTTCTACGTGCGCCGCATCAACAGCCAGCCCGCGCAGTCCAACGCGCAGACGCTGTGGCTGGCCGCCCGCATCGAGCGGCGCCTGGGCGACATGGGCGGCGTCGAGGCGCTGGGGCGCCAGTTGCGCGAGCGTTTTCCGGATGCCCCGGAGACCGCACGCCTGCAGCGCGCCCAGTTCGACGACTGAGCGATGAACGAACCCCTGCCGGCGATCCAGGGCCTCGCGGCGTCCGAGGACGCCGCCGTCGCCGCGCCGTCGAGCGCCGGCGCGCTGCTGAAGGCGGCGCGCGAGCGCGAGGGTCTGCACCTGGCGGTGCTGGCGGCGACCATCAAGGTGACGCCGGCCAAGCTGCAGGCGCTGGAGCAGGATCGCTACGACGACTTGCCCAACGCGACCTTCACGCGTGCGCTGGCGCAATCGGTCTGCCGCAGCCTGAAGATCGACCCGCGGCCCGTCCTCGCGCTGCTGCCGCAGCCCGATGCGTCGACGCTCGAGTCCGCGGGCGGCAAGCTCAACGAGCCCTTTCGCGAGCGCGGCGGTCGCAGTGAGGGTCTGGGCCTGACGCGCGTCAGCAAGCCGATGTTCTGGGCCGGTGGCCTGCTCTTGCTGGCGGCGCTGGTCGTCGGCCTGCTGCCCAGTTCACTGCTCGAGCGCTTGAGGACCCCGGCGCAGGAGTCGGAGCCGGTCGCGGCTCCCGCAGCCGCCGCGTCGGGAGCGGACGAAGAAGCCGCGGCGATCGTGGTCGACGGAGGCGTCGCGGCACCGGATGGCGCAGCCGATGCGTCGGCACTGCCGCTGCCCGTCGCCGCAGCCGAGACCGCAAGCGCGCCGGCCTTGCCCGCCTCTCCTGCGGAGCCGACAGCAGCAGCGGTTGCGCCGGCGGCGGCCGGTTTGCTGACCGTGCACGCCGCGGCCCAGACCTGGGTCGAGGTCGTCGACGCGCAGGAGCGCGTGCTGCTGTCGCGCGTGCTCGAACCCGGCGAGACGGTGCAACTCGACGGCCGCATGCCGCTGCGGGTGCGCATCGGCAATGCCGCCGCGACGACGCTGTTGCTGCGCGGGCAGACGGTCGACCTCGCGCCTCACACGCGCGTCAACGTCGCGCGGCTCGAGTTGCGCTGACCGGGTTCTCCACGATGAGCGACGACGCCGAACTCTTCGTCGCCGGCAGCGTGCCGGCAGCACGGCGCACGCGCCGGGCGCGCGTGGCCTGGGGCGCGCGCGTCGTCACGATCGGCGGCGACGCGCCGGTGCGCGTGCAATCGATGACCAACACCGATACCGTCGACGTCGTCGCCACCGCGATCCAGGTGAAGCAGCTCGCGCAGGCGGGATCGGAACTGGTGCGCATCACCGTCAACACGCCCGAGGCCGCCGCCGCGGTGCCGCGCATCCGCGAGCAGCTCGACCGCATGGGCGTCGACGTGCCGCTGATCGGCGACTTCCACTACAACGGCCACCGCCTGCTGACCGAGTTCCCGGACTGCGCCGAGGCGCTCTCCAAGTACCGCATCAACCCGGGCAACGTCGGCAAGGGCGAGAAGAAGGACAAGCAGTTCGCGCAGATGATCGAGGTCGCGGCGCGTCTGGACAAGTGCGTGCGCATCGGCGTCAACTGGGGCAGCCTCGACCAGGAGCTGCTCGCCGGGCTGATGGACGCCAACGCGCGCCGCGCCGCGCCCTGGGACGCTCGGCAGGTGATGTACGCCGCGCTCGTGCAGTCGGCGCTGGGCTCGGCAGCTTACGCGCGCGAGCTCGGGCTCGACGCCGACCAGATCGTCATCAGCTGCAAGGTCAGCGGCGTCCAGGACCTGGTCGCCGTCTACCGCGCGCTGGCGCGGCGCTGCGACTACGCGCTGCACCTGGGCCTCACCGAGGCCGGCATGGGCACCAAGGGCACGGTCGCCTCCTCGGTGGCGCTGGCGCTGCTGCTGCAGGAGGGCATCGGCGACACCATCCGCGTCAGCCTGACACCGCAGCCCGGCGAGCCGCGCACGCAGGAGGTGGTGGTCGCGCTCGAGGTGCTGCAGGCGCTGGGCCTGCGCGCCTTCAACCCGAGCGTCACCGCGTGTCCGGGCTGCGGGCGCACGACGAGCACGGTGTTCCAGGAACTGGCCAAGCGCATCGACGAGCATCTGCGCGCGATGATGCCGGGCTGGCGCGAGCGCTATCCCGGCGTCGAGCGGCTGAAGATCGCCGTCATGGGCTGCATCGTCAACGGCCCCGGCGAGAGCAAGCACGCCGACATCGGCATCAGCCTGCCGGGCACCGGAGAGGCACCGGCCGCGCCGGTCTTCATCGACGGCGAGAAGGCGATGACCCTGCGCGGCGAGCACATCGCCGAGGAGTTCCACCGCATCGTCGAGGACTACATCGAGCGGCGCTTCGGCGCGCGCTGAGCGATCCCATGGCTGAACCGATCCAGGCCGTCAAGGGCATGAACGACATCCTGCCGCCCGACTCCGGGCGCTGGGAGTGGTTCGAAGACAAGGTGCGCGCGCTCATGCGCCGCTACGGCTACCAGAACGTGCGCGTGCCCATCGTCGAGCCCACGCCGCTGTTCGTGCGCGGCCTGGGCGAAGTCACCGATATCGTCGAGAAGGAGATGTACTCCTTCGTCGACGGCATGAACGGCGACGCGCTCACGCTGCGGCCGGAGGGCACTGCCGGCGTCGTGCGCGCGGCCATCGAGCACTCCATGCTCTACGAAGGCGGCAAGCGGCTCTACTACATCGGCCCCATGTTCCGCCACGAGAAGCCCCAGCGCGGGCGCTACCGGCAGTTCCACCAGGTCGGCGTGGAGGCGCTGGGTCACGGCGGCCCGGACGTCGACGCCGAGGTCATCCTCATGGCGCGCAGCCTCTGGCGCGACCTCGGCCTGGTGGACGTGCAGCTCGAGCTCAACAGCCTGGGGCAGAGCAGCGAGCGGCAGGCGCACCGGCAGGCGCTCATCGCCTACCTGCAGGCGCACGAGGGCGAGCTCGATGCCGATTCGCGGCGGCGCCTGCACAGCAACCCGCTGCGCATCCTCGACACCAAGAACCCGGCGATGCAGGACCTGGTCGAGGGCGCGCCGCGGCTCATGGACTTCCTGGGCGACGCCTCGCTCGCGCACTTCGACGCCGTGCGCGCGGTGCTCGACGCCGTGGGCCAGCCCTACCGCCTCAATCCGCGCCTGGTGCGCGGCATGGACTACTACAACCTCACGGTGTTCGAGTGGACGACGACGCAACTCGGCGCGCAGGGCACGATCTGCGGCGGCGGGCGCTACGACGGCCTGTTCGAGCTCATCGGCGGCAAGCCCGCGCCGGCCGTCGGCTGGGGCATGGGCATCGAGCGCGTGCTCGACCTGCTGCAGCAGCAAGACCTGGTGCCGCCGCCCGCGCCGCCCACGGCGTACGCGGTGGTGCCGGATTCCGCGGCGCTGCCGCGCGCGCTGGCCTGCATCGAGGCGCTGCGCGCGGCCGGCGTCAGCGTGCTCATGCACGCCGGCGGCAAGGACGGCCCCGGCAGCATGAAGGCGCAGTTCAAGCGCGCGGACGCCAGCGGTGCGCGCTTTGCGCTCGTCTTCGGTGGCGACGAACTCGCCGCAGGCGAAGTCTCGGTGAAGCCGCTGCGTGAGACCATGGCCGCACAGGTGCGGCGTGCGCTCGGCGCCGAGGCGGACTGGGGCCGCGAACTGCTCCACGCATAATCACGCGTTCGCGTTCGCGTTGCGCGAGCGCGCCTCGACGCCTCGACGGCTCGACGCCGCGCCGCCCCGCATACTGCCGCGCCGTCCGCTGGCTCCATCCCTCCGCATTCCGCATCGCCCATGGCCACCTCTCTCGACCTGCAGGAGCAGGAACAGCTCGACGCACTGAAGGCGTTCTGGAAGCAGTACGGCAACCTGATCACCTGGGTGCTCATCCTCGCGCTCGGCGGCTTTGCCGCATGGAACGGCTGGAACTGGTGGCAACGCGACCAGGCGGCCAAGGCGAGCGCGATGTTCGACGAACTCGACCGTGCCGCGGGCACCGGCGACTCTGCCAAGACCGCGCGCATCTTCGCCGACCTGAAGGAGCGCTACGCCGGTACCGTGTTCGCGCAGCAAGGCGCGCTGGTCACGGCGCGGCTGCAGCTCGAGAAGGGCGATACCGACGGCGCGCGCGCGTCGCTGGCCTGGGCAGCGGCCAACGCCGCAGACGAGGAGTACCGCACGCTGGCCCGCTTGCGCCTGGCCGCCGTGCTGCTGCAAGCGGCCAAATACGACGAGGCGCTGGCCGAGCTCGCGCAGGCCAAGGCGCCTTCCTTCGAGGCCCTGGTGGCCGACCGCCGCGGCGATATCCTGCTGGCACAGGGCAAGCGCGACGAGGCGCGCAGCGCCTACGAAGCGGCCTGGGCGGCGATGGACGTCAAGCTCGACTACCGGCGTCTGGTCGAGGCCAAGCTGGTCTCGCTGGGCGGGAACCCGACGGCCGCGGAGGCCGGGCGATGAGCGCAGTGCGCCCGACGCCGGTCCGGCCGCCGCACACCCCGGCTGCACGCGTCGCCGCGCTGGCGCTATCGATGCTGCTCCTGGCGGGGTGCGCCAGCGACAAGCCCAAGCCCGCGCCGCTGCAGCCCTACAACGCCAGCCTCGCGGTGCAGCCCTTGTGGTCGGCGCAGCTCGGCAGCGTCGAGTTCCCGCTCGCGCTCGCGCGGCACGGCACGCAGGTGATTGCGGCGTCGTCGGCAGGGGCCATCGTCGCGCTGGACGTGCGCACCGGCAGCCCGCTCTGGCGTGCGCAGGCCGATGCGGCGCTGACGGCGGGCGTCGGCAGCGACGGGCGCTTTGCCGCGGTCGTTACGCGCAACAACGAGCTCGTCGCCTTCGAGGCGGGGCGGCAACTGTGGAAGCAGCGCGTCCCGGCTGCGGTGGTGACGCCGCCCCTGGTGGCGGGCGAGCGCATCTTCGTGCTCGCCGTCGATCGCAGCGTGCATGCCTTCGACGCGCTCGACGGGCGCCGCTTGTGGCGCTATCAGCGTCCAGGCGATGCGCTGACGCTGGCGCAACCGGGCGTGCTGATGGCCGCTCGCGATCAGCTCGTCGTCGGACAGGGCGGGCGCATGGTCGCGCTCGATGCGCTGCGCGGCAGCGTCAACTGGGATGTGGCCGTGGGCACGCCGCGCGGAACGAACGAGGTCGAGCGGCTGGCCGACCTCGTCGGGCCGGCGGCGCGGCAGGGCGATCGCGCCTGTGTGCGCGCGTTCCAGAACGCCGTCGGTTGCGTCGATCTCGCTCGGGGGGCGCTGCTCTGGGCGCGCAACGCGGGCGGCACGAAGGCGGTGGGGGCCGACGCCGAGCGTGTCTTCGGCGGCGATGCCAGCGATCGCCTGACGGCGTGGAGCGCTGCGGGCGGCGAGCTCGCGTGGAACAACGAGACGCTGCTCAACCGTGGCCTGAGCGGCGCGCTGGCGCTCGGCTCGTCGGTCGTCTTCGGCGACGCCGAGGGCTACCTGCACTTCCTCGCCGCCGCCGACGGCAGCCTGCAGCTGCGGTTGCCGACCGATGGCAAGGCGATCGTCGGCACGCCGACGCGGGTGGGCGACGTGTTGCTCGTGGTCACGCGGGCAGGCGGGCTGTTCGCCTTCCGCACGCCTTGAGCGCAGGCCGGCGATGAAGCCCGTCATCGCGCTCGTCGGGCGGGCCAACGTCGGCAAGTCGACGCTCTTCAACCGCATCACGCATTCGCGCGACGCCATCGTCGCCGACTTCCCGGGCCTGACCCGCGACCGCCACTACGCCGATGCGCGCCTGGGCGGCCTGGAGTTCATCGTTGTCGACACCGGCGGCTTCGAGCCCGACAAGCCCAGCGGCGTCGTCGCGGAGATGGCGCGGCAGACGCGCCAGGCCGTGGCCGAGGCGGACGCGGTGATCTTCGTCACCGACCTGCGCAGCGGGGTCGCCGGGCAGGACCACGACATCGCACGCTACCTGCGCAGTTGCGGCAAGAAGGTGGTGCTGGCGGTGAACAAGGCCGAGGGCATGGCCGATTCGCCGCAACTCGCCGAGTTTCACGAACTCGGCATCGGCGTGCCGCATCCGGTCTCGGCGGCGCACGGGCAAGGCGTGCGCAGCCTGCTCGAGGCGGCGCTCGAGGGTCGCGTCGAAGTGACCGCGGACGATGCGGGCGAGGAGTCTGCCGCAGCGGCCGCCGACGGCGTCATCCGGCTGGCCGTTGCGGGGCGCCCCAACGTCGGCAAGTCCACGCTGATCAACGCCTGGCTCGGCGAGGAGCGCCTGGTCGCCTTCGACCAGCCGGGAACGACGCGCGACGCCATCCGCGTTCCCTTCGAGCGCGACGGCCGGCGCTTCGAGCTCATCGACACCGCCGGCCTGCGGCGCAAGGGGCGGGTGTTCGAGGCGATCGAGAAGTTCTCCATCGTGAAGACGCTGCAGGCGATCGCCGATGCGCATGTCGTCGTGCTGCTGCTGGATGCGACCCAGGGCGTGAGCGACCAGGACGCGCACATCGCCGGTTACATCCTCGACTCCGGGCGCGCGGTGGTGGTGGCGGTGAACAAGTGGGATGCCACCGACGACTACCAGCGCCAACTCGTCGAGCGCGCCATCGAGAGCCGGCTGGCTTTCCTGAAGTTCGCGCCGGTGCTGCAGATCTCGGCCATCCGGCGCCAGGGCCTGTCCGCGCTCTGGAAGGCGATCGGCCAGGCGCATGCCTCCGCCACTGCGAAGCTGCCCACGCCCGTGCTCACGCGGCTTCTGCACGAGGCGGTGCAGCGCCAGCCGCCGCGGCGCGCAGGGCGCTTCCGGCCCAAGCTGCGCTATGCGCACCAGGGCGGCATGAATCCGCCGCGGGTCGTCATCCACGGCAACAACCTCGAGCACGTGACCGATGCCTACCGCCGCTACCTCGAGGGCTGCGTACGCGCGCACTTCAAGCTCGTCGGCACGCCGCTGCGCATCGAAATGCGCAGCGGGCGCAATCCCTTCGACGAATCCTGATCTCCCGCCGCAGCCGCAGGCGGTCGCCCGGCACGGCTTTGCCCCATCGCGGACGCGCCCGCCGATGCGCTGTGATAAGGTGCAACGCCTCAGAAAGTCATCACGGAGCATATCGTGAGCAACAAAGGCCAACTCCTGCAGGATCCATTCCTCAATCTGCTTCGCAAGGAGCATGTTCCCGTCTCGATCTACCTCATCAACGGCATCAAGCTCCAGGGCCACATCGAATCCTTCGACCAGTACGTTGTCCTGCTGCGCAACACCGTCACGCAGATGGTCTACAAGCACGCGATTTCCACGGTGGTACCGGGCCGAGCGGTGAACTTCCACGCGAACGAGGCGTCGGACGCCGGGTGAGCGCAGCAACGCCCCGAGTCCAGGCCGACTCCGCCCCCGGCGACGAGCGCGTGCGCGCGGTGCTGGTGGGCGTCGACCTGGGCGCCTCCGGTCCCTTCTTCGACGCGAGCCTGGATGAACTCGCCCAGCTCGCCGAATCGGCAGGCGACAGCGTCGTCGCGCGCGTGCTCGTGCGGCGCAAGGCGCCGGATGCCGCGCTCTTCGTCGGCCGCGGCAAGGCCGACGAGATCAAGGCCCTGGTGGCCGAGTCGGGGGCGCACGGCGTCATCTTCGACCAGGCGCTGAGCCCGGCGCAGCAGCGCAACCTGGAACTGCACCTGGGCGTTGCGGTCGCAGACCGCACGGCTCTGATCCTCGACATCTTCGCGCAGCGCGCGCAAAGCCACGAGGGCAAGCTGCAGGTGGAACTGGCGCAGCTGCAGTACCAGGCGACGCGGCTGGTGCGCCGCTGGTCGCACCTGGAGCGCCAGCGCGGCGGCATCGGCACCCGCGGCGGTCCGGGCGAGGCGCAGATCGAGCTCGACCGGCGCATGATCGGCGAGCGCATCAAGTCGGTGAAGGAGCGTCTCGTGCGCGTGAAGCGCCAGCGCGGCACGCAGCGGCGCGCGCGCGAGCGCCGCGGCGTCTTCCGCGTCTCGCTCGTGGGCTACACCAACGCCGGCAAGACGACGCTCTTCAATGCGCTCGTGAAGGCGCGCGCCTATGCCGCCGACCAGCTCTTCGCCACGCTGGACACGACGACGCGCTCGCTGTGGCTGCAGGAGGCCGGCTGCGCGGTGTCGCTTTCCGACACCGTGGGCTTCATCCGCGATCTGCCCCACAAGCTCGTCGAGGCCTTCGAGGCCACGCTGCAGGAGGCGGCCGACGCCGACCTGCTGCTGCACGTGATGGACGTCGCCGCCCCGAATGCAGCGGAGCAGCGCGCCGACGTCGAGCGCGTGCTCGAGGAGATCGGCGCCGCCGCGCTGCCCCAGGTCTGGGTGTGCAACAAGGTCGACCTGCTGGATGCCGCGCAGCGCCCCCGCGCCGTCGCCGACTGGATCGAGGTGCGTCCCGGTCTGCGGCGGCCGCGCGTGTTCGTCAGCGCACGCGACGGCCTGGGGCTGGATGCACTGCGCCGGATCATCGCGGCGGCGGCGTCCGGGCGCTTGAATGCCCAGGCCGAAGCCCCACCTGACGCCCTGGTCGCGAGTTCGACCGAGGCCTGCGCCCAGGCCGCTGCCGACGTAGGGGACAATCGACCGCTTTGCGCGACCCGCTGATGCCCGCGGCTGCCCGTGTGCCTTCCGCCGTACGGCCAGCGCCCGGGCGGCACTCAACACCATGCGACACCCCGAATTCCCCCCGACCCTGAAGGCGCGCCTGAGCGCATGCGCCCGGGCCGCCGCTGCGCTGGCGCGCGGTCTGCTGCGCCGTCCCGGCGGGGCACGCGCAGCGGACGCCCTGATCCTGAGCGGCGGACGCAACGACGGCCCGCCCGATCTCGACGAGTTGTGGCGCGACTTCAACCGCAAGCTCAGCGGCCTCTTCGGCGGACGCGATGGCGGCAGTCCGCCGCCCGATCGCGGCGACGAGCCATCGCCTTTCCGCCCCGACATGAAGAGCGCGGGGATCGGCCTGGGATTGATCGCCGCCGTCGTCGTTCTGGGCTGGCTCGGCAGCGGCTTCTTCATCGTGCAGGAGGGCCAGCAGGCGGTGGTGACGGCCTTCGGCCGGTACAGCCATACGGTGGACGCGGGCTTCCAGTGGCGTCTGCCCTATCCGTTCCAGGCGCACGAGACGGTCTCGGTGACGCAGCTGCGATCGGTGGAAGTCGGCCGCAGCGCGGTCGTGCAGGCCACCGGTCTGCGCGACTCGTCGATGCTGACGCAGGACGAGAACATCATCGACATCCGCTTCACGGTGCAGTACCGGCTCAGCGACGCGCGCGACTACCTGTTCGAGAACCGAAATCCGGATGACGCCGTGCTCCAGGCCGCGGAGTCGGCGGTGCGCGAGATCGTCGGGCGCAGCAAGGTCGATTCGGTGCTCTACGAGGCGCGCGACGCCATCGCCGCCGACCTCGTGAAGTCGATCCAGTCGCAACTCGACCGGCTGAAGGCGGGGATCATCGTCGCCAACGTCAACGTGCAGAACGTGCAGGTGCCCGACCAGGTGCAGGCGGCGTTCAACGACGCCGTGAAGGCCGGCGCCGACCGCGACCGCTTCAAGAACGAGGGCCAGGCCTACGCCAGCGACGTCGTGCCCAAGGCGCGTGGCACGGCCTCGCGCCTGCTCGAGGAGGCCGAAGGCTACCGGTCGCGCGTGATCGCGCAGGCCGAGGGCGATGCGCAGCGCTTTCGTTCCGTGCTCGCCGAATACCAGCGCGCCCCGGTGGTGACGCGCGACCGCCTCTACCTGGAGACGATGCAGCACATCTATTCCAGCGTGACGAAGCTGATGGTGGACAGCCGTGCCGGCTCCAATCTCCTCTACCTGCCGCTGGACCGGCTGCTCCAGGGCGGCGCGGCCGCGGCCGCGGCGACGCCGGCGCCGGCTCCGGCCGAAGCTCCACCGCTCATGACATCGAGCGACGCGCGCTCGCGCGACAACGCGCGCAGCCGCGACCGCGAAGGACGCTGACCGCTTTTCCCACGCCATGAACCGCATCGGACTCATCGTCGGCGCCGCGCTGGTCGCCCTCATGCTGGCTTCGTCGACGCTCTTCATCGTCGATCAGCGGCAACTCGCCGTCGTCTACGCGCTGGGCGAGATCAAGGAGGTCATCACCGTTCCCGGCCTGAAGGTGAAGATGCCGCCGCCGTTCCAGAACGTCGTCTTCCTCGACAAGCGCATCCAGACGCTGGACAGTCCGGAGACGCGGCCGATCTTCACCGCCGAGAAGAAGAGCCTGGTGATCGACTGGCTCATCAAGTGGCGCATCTCCGAGTCGCGGCAGTTCATCCGCACCAACGGCACCGACATCCGCAACCTCGAGAGCCGGCTCAGCCCCGTCGTGCAGGCGGCCTTCAACGAGGAGATCACCAAGCGCAACGTCGGCGCCGTGCTCTCGGGCGAGCGCGACAAGATCATGCAGGACGTGCGCAACCGCCTCGCCGACGAGGCCGTGGCCTTCGGCATCGAGATCGTCGACGTGCGCATCAAGCGCGTGGACTTCGTCGCCGACATCACCGATTCGGTCTACCGGCGCATGGAGTCCGAGCGCAAGAAGGTGGCCAACGAACTGCGCTCCGAAGGCGCGGCCGAGGGCGAGAAGATCCGCGCCGACGCCGATCGCCAGCGCGAAGTCATCATCGCCGAGGCCTACCGCGACGCGCAGAAGATCAAGGGCGAGGGCGACGGCAAGGCCTCGGCGCTGTACGCGGAGGCCTTCGGCCGCGATCCGCAGTTCGCCCAGTTCTATCGCAGCCTGGAGGCCTACCGCGCGACCTTCCGCAGCCGGTCCGACGTCATGGTGATCGACCCGGGCAACGAGTTCTTCAAGGCCATGCGCGGCAGCGGCAGCGGCGACGCCGCGCCGCGGCGCTGAGCGCGCGCCGTCGCGGCGATGGCCGACTGGCTGCTGGGCGCGTTCGCGCTGATGCTCGTGCTCGAGGGCTTGCTGCCCTTCTTCAGCCCGCAAGCGTGGCGCCAGGTGTTCGAGCGCGCGCTGCGCATGAGCGACGGCCAGATCCGCTTCATCGGCCTGGTGAGCATGCTGTCGGGGCTGGCGCTGCTGGTGCTCTGGCACTGAGGGCGATCGCCTCCGGGCGCGCAGCGGGCGCCGGTAGAATGCCGTTTTCAACCCGGGTGCGCCTTTCATGCTTTCTGCGTGGCTCCTGCCCGAGCACATCGCCGACGTCCTGCCCGCCGAGGCCGCGCGCATCGAGGAGCTCAGGCGCAAGCTGCTCGACCGCGCGCGCTGCTGTGGCTTCGAGCTCGTCGTCCCGCCGCTGCTGGAGCACCTGGAGTCGCTGCTTTCGGGAACCGGGCGTGAGCTCGACCTGCGCACCTTCAAGCTCGTCGACCAGCTCAGCGGACACATGCTCGGCCTGCGTGCCGACACGACGCCGCAGGCCGCCCGCATCGACGCCCATCTGCTCAACCGCGAAGGCGTGACGCGCCTGTGCTACTGCGGTCCGGTGCTGCACACGCGGCCGCAAGGCTTGCGCGCCAGCCGCGAACCGCTGCAGTTCGGCGCCGAGATCTTCGGCCACGCCGGGCTGGAAGCCGACCTCGAGGCGCAGGAACTGGCGCTCGACGCGCTGCGCGACGCGGGCGTGCACGAGCTCGTGATCGATCTCGCCGACGCGCGCGTCCTGCGCGGCGTGCTCGCGGGCGTGCCGATGGAGGCGTCGCAGCTGCAGGAGATCGCCCTGGCGCTGAGCGAGAAGGATGCCCCCGCGGTGGCGAATCTGGCGGCAGCGGCGCCGAAAGCGACGCGGCAGGCGCTGCAGGCGCTGCTCGGGCTTTACGGCGGGAACGAGGTGCTGGCCGCGGCGGCGCGCGTGCTGCCTGCCGAGCGCCCGCTGGTGCGGCAGGCGCTCGAGGATCTGGCCTGGCTGGCGACGAGGCTGCGCGCGGCCGACCCCGAGCTGACGATCGGCTTCGACCTCTCGGACATGAGCGGATACGCGTACTACAGCGGCCCGCGTTTCGCCCTGTACGGCGACGGTTTCGGCGACGCGCTGGCGCGCGGCGGGCGCTACGACGAGGTCGGCGCGGTGTTCGGGCGCAATCGCCCGGCGGTGGGCTTCAGCCTCGATCTGAAGGCATTGGCGGCGCTGGTGCCGCCGCGCCGCGCGGCGCAGGCGGCAATCCTCGCGCCCTGGAGCGAGGACGCGGCGCTGCGCGGTGCCGTGCGTCGCCTGCGCGAAGCGGGCGAAGTGGTGGTGTTCGCGCTGCCCGGACACCAGGATGAGGAGCCGGCGCCATCCTTCGACCGCGAGCTGGTGCAGGTCGCCGGGCGCTGGGTGGTGCAGATGCGTGCCCTGGCCGAACCAGTGCAGGCTTGAGGGTGACCATGGATTCTCGAGGGAGCAGCATGCAGATCGCACACCGGGCGGGTCCGGGTCGAAACGTCGTCGTCGTCGGCACGCAGTGGGGTGACGAAGGCAAGGGCAAGGTCGTCGACTGGCTGACCGACCACGCGCAGGGCGTGGTGCGCTTCCAGGGAGGGCACAACGCCGGCCACACGCTGGTCATCGGCGGCCGCAGGACGGCGCTGCAGCTCGTGCCGTCCGGCGTCATGCGCGAAGGGGTGGCGTGCTGGATCGGCAACGGCGTCGTCGTCGACCCGGTGCACCTGCTGTCCGAGATCGAGCGCCTCGAGGCCTTGGGTATCGACGTGCGCTCGCGCCTTTTCCTGAGCGAATCCTGTCCGCTGATCCTGCCGCTGCACGTCGAGATCGATCGCGCGCGCGAGGCGCGGCGCGACCATACCGGCGCGGGCAAGATCGGCACCACCGGCAAGGGCATCGGCCCCGCCTACGAGGACAAGGTCGCCCGCCGCGCGCTGCGCGTGCAGGACCTCGCGCACCCGCAGCGCCTCGAGTCGCGGCTGCGCGAACTCGCCGAGCACCACAACGCCGAGCTCGCACGACTGGGCGCGACGCCGCTCGATGCCGGGCAGGTGTTCGAGGCGACGATGCGCGCCGGCGAGCAGCTGCGCCCGCTGATGGCCGACGTCGGCTACCGCATCCACCGCGCGCATCGCGACGGCGCCAACCTGCTCTTCGAGGGTGCGCAGGGCACGCTGCTGGACGTCGATCACGGCACCTATCCCTTCGTCACCTCGAGCAACTGCGTCTCGGGAAGTGCCGCCGCCGGGTCGGGAATCGGTCCCGGGATGCTGCACTACATCCTGGGCATCACCAAGGCCTACACCACGCGCGTGGGCAGCGGCCCGTTCCCGACCGAGCTGCCGATCGACGAGGAGGGTTCGGTCGGCCGGCACCTCTCGGTCGTGGGGCAGGAACGCGGAACGGTCACCGGCCGTGCCCGACGCTGCGGCTGGCTCGACGCCGCGGCGCTGAAGCGCGCGATCATCATCAACGGCGTTTCCGGGCTCTGCATCACCAAGCTCGACGTGCTCGACCGGTTGCCGGAGATCAAGATCGGCGTCGGCTACGAACTGGACGGGCGCATGCTCGACATCCTGCCGCTGGACGCCGACGAGATCGCCGCCTGCAAGCCGGTTTTCGAGACGCTGCCGGGCTGGAGCGAGAGCACCGCAGGCCTCACCAACTGGGAGCAGCTGCCGCGCAACGCGCGCCGCTATCTCGAGCGCGTGCAGGCGCTGATCGAGGCCCCGATCGACATGGTGTCCACGGGCCCGGACCGCGTGCACACCATCCTGCTGCGCCATCCGTTCCGCGCCTGAACGCGTGCGGCGACTCCGCTCGGCGACGCTCGGCGACATCACCCGGACCACGAGGAGACCCATGCTCACCGACGACGGCAAGCACCTGTACGTATCCTGGGACGAGTACCATCTGCTGATCGAGCGCCTGGCGCTCAAGGTGCACGCGTCCGGCTGGGAGTTCGACCAGATCCTCTGCCTGGCGCGCGGCGGCATGCGCCCCGGGGACGTGCTTTCACGCGTCTTCGACAAGCCGCTCGCGATCATGTCGACGAGCTCCTACCGCTCGGATGCGGGTACCATCCAGGGCCGGCTCGACATGGCCAAGTACATCACCATGCCCAAGGGTGAGCTCGCCGGCCGCGTGCTGCTCGTCGACGACCTCGCCGACACCGGCGTGACCCTGCGGGCGGTGGTCGAGCGGCTGCGCGGCATGCCCGCGATCCGTGAGCTGCGTTGCGCCGTCCTGTGGGTGAAGGGCGTTTCGAGCTACATGCCCGACTACTTCTGCGAAACGTTGCCGACGAGCCCCTGGATCCACCAGCCGTTCGAGGAGTACGACAACCTGCGTCCCGACGGCCTGGCGCGCAAGTTCGCGGTTTGAACGCCTCGCGTCCCCGCCTCGCCTCCCGCTCCGGCTGCGGGCACAAAAAAGCCGGCCTCCGGTGCCGGCTTCCTGCGGGCAAATCGCTTTCGCGCTGCCCATCGATCTGGTGCCCAGGAGAGGACTCGAACCTCCACGCCTCGCAGCGCTAGTACCTGAAACTAGTGCGTCTACCAATTCCGCCACCTGGGCTTTCAGGAACCAAGGACTTTACCATCAACGAACAGAAGAATTCAATCCCCGCCGCAGGCTCCCTGAGCGAAGTCGACGGCGTGGTCGAGGGCCATCGCGACGGCCACGGCTTCGTGCGCCGCGACGACGGGCAAAGCCCGATCTACCTTGCGCCCGAGGAGATGCGGGCGGTGATGCACCGCGATCGCGTGCGCGTGCGCGTGCTGCGGCTGGACCGCAAGGGCAGGCCCGAAGGGCGCGTGCTCGAGATCCTCGAGCGCCGCCGCGCGCCGATCATCGGCCGCATTCTGCTCGAGGGCGGGCAGTGGATCGTCGCTCCCGAGGACCGCCGCTTCGGCCAAGACATCCTCGTGCCGAAGAACGCCATCGCGACCGCGGTCGCCGGGCAGGTGGTGGCCGTCGAGCTCACCGAGCCGCCGTCGCTGCACGCCAAGCCGGTGGGCCGTGTCATCGAAGTGCTGGGCGACATCGACGACCCGGGCATGGAGATCGAAATCGCGGTGCGCAAGTTCGAGGTGCCGCATCGCTTCAGCGCCGAGTCGCTGGCGGCGGCCGCCGCGCTGCCCGGGCAGCTGCGCGCTGCGGAGCGACGCCATCGCGTGGACCTGCGCGACGTGCCGCTTCTGACCATCGACGGCGAGGACGCGCGCGACTTCGATGATGCCGTCTACAGCGAGCCCTACGAACGCGGGCGCGGCAAGTCGGCCGTGCGCGGCTGGCGGCTGCTGGTGGCCATCGCGGACGTGAGCCACTACGTGAAACCCGGGGAGCCCCTGGACGACGACGCCTACGAGCGCGCGACCTCGGTCTACTTCCCGCGCCGCGTGATTCCGATGCTGCCCGAGAAGCTCTCCAACGGCCTGTGCTCGCTCAACCCGGGGCAGGAGCGGCTGGCGATGGTGTGCGACATGATCGTGCTCGCGGACGGCCGCGTCGATGCCTACCAGTTCTACCCCGCGGTGATGCGCTCGCACGGGCGGCTCACCTACACCGAGGTTGCGGCCGCGCTGGCGAACACGCGCGGCGCCGAGGCGCTGCGGCTGGCCGAGCATCTGCCCGGGCTTCTGCACCTGCACGAGGTCTACCGCGCGCTCTTGAAGCAGCGCCAGGCGCGAGGGGCGATGGACTTCGAGACGGTGGAGACGCAGATCGTCTGCGACGAGCAGGGGCGCATCGAGAAGATCGTTCCGCGCGTGCGCACCGACGCGCACCGCCTGATCGAGGAGGCCATGCTCGCGGCCAACGTCTGCGCCGCCGACTTCATCCGCGCAGCCGAGCACGCCAGCCTCTACCGCGTGCACGAAGGGCCGACGCCGGAGAAGCGCAGCGTGCTGCAAAGCTACCTGCGCGCGCTGGGCATCGGCCTGCAACTGGGCGACGACCCCAAGCCGCGCGAGATCGCAGCCATCGCCGCGGCCACCGCCGGGCGCCCCGACGCGGCGCAGGTCCACATGATGCTGCTGCGCTCGATGAAACAGGCACTCTATACCGCCGCCAACGCCGGGCATTTCGGGCTCGCCTACGAGGCCTACACGCACTTCACGAGCCCGATCCGGCGCTATCCCGACCTGCTCGTGCATCGCGTCATCAAGGCGCTCCTGGCCGGACGCCGCTACCACCTGGCTCCGCACGGGACGCCCGACGAGTCCGCGCCGCGCCGCGCAGGCAAGGGCGCGCCGTCTCGGCGTGCCGGCGCTGGCGTGCACGAACTGGAGCTGTGGGAGGCGGCCGGGGCCCACTGCAGCGCCAACGAGCGCCGCGCCGACGAGGCCACGCGCGACGTCGAGGCCTGGCTCAAGTGCCGCTTCATGCGCGAGCACCTGGGCGAGCAGTTCGGCGGCAGTGTGAGCGCGGTCACGAGCTTCGGCATCTTCGTCACCCTCGACGAGCTCTACGTCGAGGGCCTGGTGCACGTGAGCGAACTCGGCAGCGACTACTTCCGCTTCGACGAGACGCGGCAGGAGCTGCGCGGCGAGCGCAGCGGCGTACGTTTCGTCGTCGGCGCACGCGTGCAGGTGCAGGTCAGCCGCGTCGACCTCGATGCGCGGCGGATCGACTTCCGCCTCGTGCGCGAGGGCGCGGCCGAACGCCGGCCGTCAGGCGGCGACGCACCCCAGGCGGCGAGTTCGAGCCGGCAATTGGACGCACTGCGCGCGGTCGATCGCAAGGCCAAGGTCGAGAGTCGCGAACGCATCGCGCGTGCCGGCGGCGCCAAGAGCAGGCCGCGCCCGAAGCGGCGCACGCTGCGCTGAGCCGGCGCTGGCGCAGGCCTCGTCGGCGTCGCCTCCGCGGCGCAGCCGGCTTCGGCTTCGCGTCAGGGCCTGGGCTCGGGGCGTGCGTCGAGCACGGCGCCCATCGCGGCGGCGATGTCGCCGGCGAGCAGCGGCAGCCGCGCGTGGCGCGGGCGCCGCTCCAGCGCCAGGTCCGCCGCGCGGCCGTGCAACCAGACGGCCGTGCGTGCGGCATGCCGGCCGTCGTCCCGTGGTGCCTGCGCCCAGAGTCCACCGATGAAGCCGGCGAGCACGTCGCCGCTTCCCGGCGTTGCCAGCGCCGCGTTGCCGCTGGCGTTGATCCAGGCGATCTCATCGGGTGCGGCGACGATGCTGCCCGAACCCTTCAGCACCACCACGGCGGCGCATTCCTGCGCCAGGCGCTGCGCGGCGGCGAGCCGGTCGGCCTGCACCTGCGCGGTGCCGGTGCGCAGCAGCCGCGCGGCCTCGAGCGGATGCGGCGTGAGCACGCTGAACTGCCCCCGCTCGCGACGCTGGCGCAGGGCCGCGGCCAGGTCCGGGTCGGCCGCGATGGCGTTCAGCGCGTCGGCGTCGAGCAGCAGGCGCCCGGCGTGCGCCAGCAGCGGCGGCAACGCGTCGCGCACCGCCGCGCCGCCGCCGCAGCCGCAGACGACGGTGGATGCGCGCAGACGTGCGATGTCGTCGAGCCCGCTTCGCACCTGCAGCATGAGCTCGGGCTCGGGCGGCGCTGCGGTGCCGGCATCGAGCGGACTCAGATAGACGCGCCCTGCGCCCGCAACGAGCGCGGCGCGTCCGGCCAGCCGCAAGGCGCCCTGCATGCCTGCGGCGCCGCCGACGACGTGCAGATCGCCGAAGCTGCCCTTGTGTTGCGCATGGCGGCGGCCGACCCATGCCGGTGCCGGCGCTGCCGCTCGGGAGCCGAGCCACGCGCTGGGCCGCACGCCCACGGCCGCAGAGGCCGCGCCCAGATCGTCGAACCAGACCTCCCCCGAATGGTCGCGCCCATGTGCGGTGAAGAGCCCGGGCTTGAGCGTCAGCAGGCTCAAGGTCCAGCGCGCGCGCATGGCCTGCTCACCGAGGATGCGGCCGTCGTCGGCCGCAAGGCCCGAGGGGAGATCGATCGCGAGAATCGGTGGCGCGCCGGCATTGGCGGCGGCGATCGCCTCGGCCAGGGAAGCCTCCGGCGCGCGCGTCGCGCCCAGGCCGAGCAGGCCGTCGATGACGAGGTCGGCGTCGGCCAGCGCGGCCGCGTCGTCGATCGTCGGCAGCGCCGCGGCGCGCGCCTGGCGCCAGGCGTCGGCGGCGTCCGCGGGCAGGCGTTCGGGATCGGCCAGCAGCAGCGCCTGCACCCGAAGGCCGCTGGCCTGCAGGTGCAGCGCCGCGATCAAGGCGTCGCCGCCGTTGTTGCCCGGGCCGACGAGCACGGCGACGCGGCGTGCGTGCGGCGCGAGCGCCCGCGCCAGCCGCGCCGTGGCCAGGCCGGCGCGCGCCATCAGCGCGCGCGGAGCGGCCGCGGCGAGCGCAGCGGCCTCGATGCGCCGGCTCGCCGCGGCGTCGTGAAGCGGCCAGTCGTGGCTTGCGGCGAAGACGCGCCGCGGAGCGGCGCCGGGATCGGGAGTTGCACTGGTCATGCTAGACTTCGACGGTTTTTCCCTTTGGATGCCTGCGTCCTGGCCTCGGGCTCGGTCGCGGTGCCTTCGGGAGAGACGGTACCGCAGGATGGAGCCGTGCGGCGCCTGCACCAGGCAGCCCCCGAACCCTCCCGCGAGACGCGAACCCGACTCCGCAAGGTGTCGCCGTGCGCTTCCGGCTCAGGCGATGTGCGTCGGGATTCGAGAACCAACCTTCGGAGCAACCATGACCGTATCCATGCGTGAAATGCTGGAGGCCGGTGTCCACTTCGGGCACCAGACGCGCTTCTGGAACCCCAGGATGGCCCCGTACATCTACGGCCATCGCAACCGCATCCACATCATCAACCTCGAGAAGACGCTGCCGCTCTTCAACGACGCGATGAAGTTCGTGCGCCAGCTCGCCGGCCGGCGCGGCACCATCCTGATGATCGGCACCAAGCGCCAGGCGCGCGAAGTGGTGGCGATGGAGGCGCAGCGCTGCGGCATGCCCTTCGTCGACCAGCGCTGGCTGGGCGGCATGCTGACGAACTTCAAGACCGTGAAGGGGTCGTTGAAGAAGCTCAAGGAGATGCAGGCCACGAAGGAGGGCGGCACCGAGCAGATGATCAAGAAGGAAGCGCTGCTGTTCGAGCGCGAGCTGGCCAAGCTCGAGAAGGACATCGGCGGCATCCAGGACATGACGGCGCTGCCCGACGCCATGTTCGTCATCGACGTCGGCTATCACAAGATCGCCGTCTCCGAGGCGAAGAAGCTCGGCATCCCGATCATCGGCGTCGTCGACACCAACCACTCGCCGCAGGGCATCGACTACGTCATCCCGGGCAATGACGACTCGGCCAAGGCGGTTGCGCTGTACGCGCGCGCCGTCGCGGACGCCGTGCTCGAGGGCAAGGCCAACGCGACGGCCGACGTCGTGCAGGCCGCCGCGGCCGCCGGCGACGAATTCGTCGAGGTGCGCGAGGAAGCCTGAGACACCGCACCCTCGCGGCAGGCGGGGGTGCGGCACCCGCGGTGCGCAGCACCCGCAGGAGCCGGTGTCGGCCCCTGAGCGCTGCGCGCCGCGCCACCGAGATCCGGGCCGGCACGCCGTAGATGCGGCGGCGCCGGCTTTTTTCGAGAGGAGAACCCAGCAATGCCCGCAATCACCGCCAGCATGGTCGCCGCGCTGCGCGCCAAGACCGATGCCCCGATGATGGAGTGCAAGAAGGCCTTGACCGAAGCCGACGGCGACATGGATCGCGCCGAGGAGATTCTGCGCGTCAAGCTCGGCAACAAGGCCGGCAAGGCGGCGACCCGAGTCACCGCCGAAGGCGTGGTCGCCGCCAGCGTCGAGGGCGCCACCGGCGCGCTGCTCGAGATCAACTGCGAGACCGATTTCGTCTCCAAGAACGAGTCCTTTCTCGCCTTCGCGCGCAATTGCGCCGCGCTGGTGGCGCAGAAGGCGCCGGCCGACGTCGAGGCCTTGTCGGCGCTGCCGCTGTCGCAGGACAGCTTCGGCCCCACGGTCGAGGACGTGCGCAAGGGCCTGATCGGCAAGATCGGCGAGAACATGTCGATCCGCCGCTTCCAGCGCTACGCCGACGGCGCGGCCCTGGCGCACTATCTGCACGGCACGCGCATCGGCGTCATCGTCGCCTACGAGGGCGATGCCGTCGCCGCCAAGGACGTGGCGATGCACGTCGCGGCGATGAAGCCTGCGGCGCTGTCGGTCGCCGACGTGCCCGCCGAACTGGTCGAGAAGGAGCGCCGCATCGCCGCCGAGAAGGCCGCCGAGAGCGGCAAGCCCGCGGACATCGTCGCCAGGATGGTCGAGGGTTCGGTGCAGAAGTTCCTGAAGGAAGTCGCGCTGCTCGACCAGGTCTTCGTCAAGGCCGCCGACGGCAAGCAGACCGTGGGCCAGTACCTGAAGGGCGCGTCGACCACGGTGAAGGGCTTCACGCTCTACGTCGTGGGCGAGGGCATCGAGAAGAAGACCGACGACTTCGCGGCGGAAGTGGCGGCACAGGTCGCCGCCGCCAAGGGCCAGTGAGAGGCCGCTGCCGCGCCCCCTTAAACTCCCGGTCCTGACCCGGCCGACCGTTTGTCCCGCGGAGCCGTCCCGCATGCCAGCGTACAAGCGCATCCTGCTCAAGCTCTCCGGCGAGGCCCTGATGGGCGACGACGCCTACGGCATCAACCGCGCCACCATCGTGCGCATGGTGCGCGAGATCCAGGAGGTCACGCGCATGGGCTGCGAGGTCGCCGTGGTCATCGGCGGCGGCAACATCTTCCGCGGCGTGGCCGGCGGCTCGGTCGGCATGGACCGCGCCACCGCCGACTACATGGGCATGCTCGCCACCGTGATGAACGCGCTCGCGCTGGCCGACACCATGCGCCAGGAAGGCATGACCGCGCGCGTGATGTCGGCGATCTCGATCGACCAGGTGGTCGAGCCCTACGTGCGCCCCAAGGCGCTGCAGTACCTCGAGGAAGGCAAGCTGATCGTCTTCGCCGCCGGTACCGGCAACCCCTTCTTCACCACCGACACCGCCGCGGCCCTTCGCGGCGCGGAGATCGGCGCCGAGATCGTGCTCAAGGCGACCAAGGTCGACGGCGTCTACAGCGCCGACCCGCACAAGGACCCGTCGGCCATGCGCTATGCCCGCATCGGCTTCGACGAGGCGATCGCGCGCAACCTGCAGGTCATGGACGCGACCGCGTTCGCGCTCTGCCGCGACCAGAAGCTGCCGATCAAGGTGTTCAGCATCCACAAGCCCGGCGCGCTTCGCCGCGTCGTGCAGGGCGAGGACGAAGGCACGCTGGTGCATGTCTGAGGGCATGTCCGAGGGCATGGCTGAGAAGTCGAGGACGCGATGACGACGAGCATTCCGGAGATCAAGAAGACCGCCGAGCAGAAGATGGGCAAGTCGGTCGAGGCGCTGAAGGGCGAGCTGCAGAAGATCCGCACCGGGCGCCCGCACCCGGGCATCCTCGACCAGGTGCACGTCGACTACTACGGTTCGATGGTGCCGATCAGCCAGGTCGCCAACGTCAGCCTGCTGGATGCGCGCACGATCAGCGTGCAGCCCTGGGAGAAGGGCATGGGGGCGAAGATCGAGAAGGCCATCCGCGAGTCGGACCTGGGCCTCAACCCTGCCGCGCAGGGCGATCTGCTGCGCGTGCCCATGCCGGCGCTGACCGAGGAGCGCCGGCGCGAGCTCACCAAGGTCGTGCGCCACACCGGCGAGGAAGCCAAGATCGCCGTGCGCAGCATCCGCCGCGACGCCAATGACCACCTGAAGAAGCTGCTCAAGGACAAGCTGGTCTCCGAGGACGAGGAGCGCCGCGCGCAGGACGAGGTGCAAAGGCTCACCGACCGCACGATCGCCGAGATCGACCGGCTGGTGCAGGCCAAGGAAGCCGACGTGATGGCGGTCTGAGGCCCGCTGCGCATGTCGACGATCAGGCCGGACGCCGCCGCCGTACCACGGCACGTGGCGATCGTGATGGACGGCAACGGCCGCTGGGCCAAGCGGCGCCGGTTGCCGCGCTTCGTCGGTCACGAGCAGGGCATGCAGACGCTGCTGCACGTGCTCGACGAGTTCGCCGCGCGCGGCGTCGAATACCTCACCGTCTTTGCTTTCTCGTCGGAGAACTGGAAGCGGCCGGAGGAGGAGGTCTCGGGCATCATGGGCCTGGTGCTGACGGGCGTGGCGAAGTACCTGCGCAAGCTCGCGGCCGAGGGCGTGCGCATCCGCGTCGTCGGCGACCATGCGGCGCTGTCGCCCAAGCTGCGCGCGGCCTGGGAAGAGGCCGAGCGCAGCACCGCCGGCAACACGCGCATCCATCTCAGCGTGGCCTTCAACTACGGCGGGCGCTGGGACATCGTGCAGGCCTGCCGCCGCGCCTGCGCCGACGGCCTGACCCCCGAGCAGATCGACGAGGCGGCGCTGGCCAGCCGCATGGCGCTGGCTTTCGCCCCCGACCCCGACCTCTTCATCCGCACCGGCGGCGAGATGCGCGTGAGCAACTTCCTGCTCTGGCAGGCCGCCTATGCCGAGCTGTACTTCAGCGACTGCCTCTGGCCCGACTTCGGCCCCGCCGAGGTCGAGGCCGCGCTCGCCGCCTACGCCCGCCGCGAGCGCCGCTTCGGCGCCGTGCCCGTCGACGAGCCGGCGCCGCAAGGCGCCTGATCGCGGTGCTGCGCCAGCGCATCATCACCGCCCTGGTGCTGGTGGCGCTGCTGCTGCCGGCCTTGTTCGCCGACGTCGCCTGGCCCTTCGTGCTGCTGACGCTGCTGCTGATCGCCGCGGCGGGCTGGGAATGGTCGCGCCTGAACGCCGGTGCCGGCGCCGCGGCGCTGGCACTGGGCGCCTCGTTGGCGGCGCTCTGCGCCGCCACGCTCGCCGGACCCTGGGCGCAACAGGCGCCCCGTCTCTTGTGGGTGCTGACGGCGCTGGTCTGGGTCGCCGGCGGCGCGCTGGCGCTGCGCGCCGGACCGGCGTCCTGGACGCGGCTGTCGCGGGCGCTGCGTCTCGTCCTGGGCCTGATGCTGCTGTGGGCGGGATGGCTTGCGCTCGTGCAGGCGCGCGCCATCGGAATCAACTTCATCCTCTCGGTCCTGTGCCTGGTGTGGATGGCCGACATCGCCGCCTATTTCGGCGGTCGTGCCTTGGGCCGGCGCAAGCTGGCGCCGTCGATCAGCCCGGGCAAGAGCTGGGAGGGCGTCTTTAGCGGTCAGCTCGGCGTGCTCGTGCTCGCGGCGTGCTGGCTGGCGGTCGAGAACGGCTGGGGCGCGGGGCGCGTCGACAGCGCCAGCCTCTTTCGTGTGCTCCTCGACGGCCTGGGGTTGCCCCTGGGCGTGCTGGCGCTGCTTGCGCTGGCGGGAATGAGCGTGGTCGGCGACTTGGTCGAATCGCTGGTCAAGCGCGCTGTCGGCGCCAAGGACAGCTCCGGCCTGCTGCCCGGACACGGCGGCGTGCTCGACCGCATCGATGCGCTGCTGCCGGTGTTCCCGCTGGCGATGGCCTTCGCCACGCACTGAGGACCGCGGGCCGATGAAGCCGCCGCAGCGCATCGCGATCCTGGGCTCCACGGGCTCGATCGGCACGAGCACGCTCGATGTCATGGCGCGTCATGCGCAGCGCTTCGAGGTCCTCGGCCTGAGCGCAAACCAGCGCCTGGACGAGCTGCTGCGGCAATGCCGGCGCTGGCAGCCGCGCCTGGTGGCCCTGCCCGATGCCGAACGGGCGCGCGAGTTCCGGCAGATGCTCGCGCGCGAGGGCCTGCGCGTCGAAGTGCTGGAGGGCGAGGCCGGCCTCGTCGGGCTCGCCGCGCATCCCGAGGTCGATGCCGTCATGGCCGCGATCGTCGGCGCCGCCGGGCTCGCACCCTGCATCGCCTCGGCGCGTGCGGGCAAACGGCTGCTGCTGGCCAACAAGGAGGCGCTGGTCGTCGGCGGTGCGCTCTTCATGCAGGCGGTGCACGACGGCGGCGCGACGCTGCTGCCGATCGACAGCGAGCACTCGGCGATCTTCCAATGCCTGCCCGAGGACCGGTCGACCTGGGACGCGCGCATCGACCACATCGTGCTCACGGCCAGCGGCGGCCCGTTCCGCACGCGCGACGTGGCGACGCTGGCCGCCGTCACCCCCGACGAGGCCTGCGCGCACCCCAACTGGGTGATGGGGCGCAAGATCTCGGTCGATTCGGCGACGATGATGAACAAGGCGCTCGAGGTGATCGAGGCGCGCTGGCTCTTCGACCTGCCGCCGCAGCGGCTGCGGGTCTTGCTGCACCCGCAGAGCATCGTGCACTCGATGGTCGTGTGCCGCGACGCCTCGGTGCTGGCGCAGATGGGAACGCCGGACATGCGGGTTCCGATCGCCTACGGGCTGGCCTACCCCGAGCGCATCGTCTCGGGGGCGCCGGCCCTGGACTTCGCGACCTGCGCGGCGCTGACCTTCGAAGCGCTGGACGAGGAGCGCTTCCCCGGGCTGCGGCTGGCCTACGACGCGCTGCGCGCACCCGAGGGCACGACGGCGGTGCTGAACGCCGCCAACGAGGTGGCGGTCGATGCCTTCCTGCAGCGGCGCATCGCCTTCACCGACATCCACGCCGTCAACTGCCGCACCCTCGAGAGCGTTGTCGTGCCATCGAGCACGCCGGGTGGGATCGCGGATCTGCTGGAGCTCGACCGCCGCGCGCGCGAGGTCGCTGCCGGCCACGTGCAGGAGCTGGCCTGAATGCTCGTCACCGTGCTGTCCTTTCTGCTCACGCTGGGCGTGCTCGTGGTCGTGCACGAGTGGGGGCACTACCGGGTCGCGCGCGCCTGCGGCGTCAAGGTGCTGCGCTTCTCGGTCGGTTTCGGGCGCGTGCTGTGGCGCCACCAGCGCGACCCGGCGTCGACGGAGTACGTCGTCTGTGCGCTGCCGCTGGGCGGCTACGTGCGCATGCTCGACGAGCGCGAAGGCGCCGTGCCGCCGCAGGAGCGCGAGCGCGCCTTCAACCGCAAGCCGCTGGCGGCGCGTGCGGCGATCGTCGTCGCCGGGCCGCTGGCCAACCTGCTGCTGGCGGTGCTGCTGTACGCCGCGGCGCACCTGATCGGCGTCGTCGAGCCCAAGGCCGTGCTTTCGACGCCGGCGCCGGCAAGCCTCATGCAGGCCGCGGGGCTGCGGGGCGGCGACTGGGTGCGCGCCTGGTCGACGGACGGACAGGCGTGGGAGGATGTGCGGTCGATGACCGACCTGCGCTGGCAGATCACGCAGGCGGTGCTGCACGGCGAGGACCTGCATCTGATGGTCAGCGACCGCGACGGTCGCGGCCGGCGTGACGTGCGGCTGCCGTTGTCCCGGCTCGCGGCGCAGGAGGTGGATGCGGCGACGGTGAAGGCCATCGGTCTCACCCCCGCCTTCAGCGAGCCGGTGCTGGGGGAGATCAAGGCCGGCGGCGCGGCCGAGGCGGCCGGACTGCGCAAGGGCGACCGCGTGCTCGACATCGACGGCGTCGCGATGGCCGACGCCCATGCGGTGCGCGAACGCGTCCTGGGCAGTGTGCGCGACGGCCGCGCGCTGGTGCAGCAGTGGCGCATCGAGCGCGAGGGCCGCGTGCTCGCGCTGACGGTGCTGCCGCGCCTCGTCGCCGAGGGTGAGCGCGAGTCCGGCCGCATCGAAGCCTACGTCGGAGTCGCGCCGGAGATGGTCTCGGTGCGGCAGGGTCCGCTGGACGCGCTGGTGCTTGGCGCCCGTCGCACCTGGGAGGTGTCGGCGCTGACGCTGCGCATGTTCGGCCGCATGCTCGTCGGGCAGGCCTCGCTGCGCAACCTCAGCGGGCCGCTGACCATCGCCGACTACGCCGGGCAATCGGTGCAGCAGGGGCTGTCGTACTACCTCTCGTTCCTCGCGCTGGTGAGCGTCAGCCTGGGCGTGCTCAACCTGTTGCCGCTGCCGATGCTCGATGGCGGACACCTCATGTACTATGCTTTCGAGGCCGTGACCGGAAGACCGGTCTCCGAGCTCTGGCTCGCGCGTCTGCAGCGGGGCGGTGTTGCGCTGCTGCTGGCGATGATGTCCGTGGCCCTCTTCAACGACGTGGCCCGGATGCTGGGCCTGCACTGACCGCCCCATGTTCCCCGTCCCACCGTTCGTCCCGGCGCGCCTTGTCCCTGCCGCCATCGTCGCCGCCGCGCTCGCCGCACCGCAGGTGCAAGCGGTCACGCCCTTCGTCCTCGACGACATCCGCGTCGAGGGACTGCAGCGCACCGATCCGGGGACCGTCTTCGGCGCGCTGCCGTTTCGCATCGGCGACACCTACACCGACGAAAAGGGCGCGATCGCGCTGCGCTCGCTCTTCGCCACCGGGCTCTTCAAGGACGTCCGCATCGAGATCGACGGCAAGGTTGCCGTCGTCATCGTCGACGAGCGCGCGACCATCGCCTCGGTCGGCTTCGTCGGCCTCAAGGAGTTCGACAAGGACGCGCTCACCAAGTCGCTGAAGGACGCCGGCATCGGCGAGGGCCTGCCCTTCGACCGTTCGCTCATCGACCGCGCGGAGCAGGAGATCAAGCGCCAGTATCTCTCGCGCAGTCTCTACGGCGCCGAGGTCGTGACGACCGTGACGCCGATCGAGCGCAACCGCGTCAACGTCAGCTTCACGATGAACGAAGGCGAGGCCGCGCGCATCAAGGAGATCCGCATCGTCGGCGCCAAGGCCATCGGCGAATCGACGCTTCTGGGTCTGTTCGACCTCACCACCAGCGGCTGGCTCACCTGGTACACGAAGAGCGACCGCTACTCGCGCGCCAAGCTCAACGCCGACCTGGAGACGCTGCGCGCCTACTACCTCAACCGCGGCTATCTCGAGTTCGCGATCGAATCCACGCAGGTCACGATCTCGCCGGACAAGCAGGAGATCACCATCACGATCTCGATCCAGGAGGGCCAGCCGTACACCGTGACCGCGATCCGCCTCGAGGGCGATTTCCTCGGCAAGGAGGACGAGTTCAAGGCACGCGTGCGCCTGCGCCCGGGCCAGCCCTACCGCGGGGATGCCGTGACCGAGACCGCAAAGGCCTTCAGCGAGCTCTTCGGCGCGTACGGCTACGCCTTCGCGCGCGTCGAGCCGCGGCCCGAGATCGATCGCGCGCGGGGCCTCGTCGTCGTCACCTTGTCGGCCGATCCGCAGCGGCGCGTCTACGTGCGCCGGATCGATATCTCGGGCAACACGCGCACGCGTGACGAGGTCGTGCGGCGCGAATTCCGCCAGATCGAGTCCTCGTGGTACGACGGCGACCGCATCCGGCTCTCGCGCGACCGCGTCGATCGCCTGGGCTACTTCAACGAGGTGAGCGTCGATACCGCGGAGGTCCCCGGCGCGCCCGATCAGGTCGACCTGGCGGTGGCGGTGACCGAGAAGCCCACCGGCAACCTGCTCATCGGTGCCACCTACTCCAACGCCGAGAAGCTCGGCCTCTCGGCGTCGATCCGCCAGGACAACGTCTTCGGCTCGGGCAACTATCTCGGCATCGAGCTCAACACCAGCACCAGCAACCGCACGCTGGTGGTGAGCGCCATCGATCCCTACTTCACCGTCGACGGCATCTCGCGCGGCATCGACCTCTACTACCGGACGATGCGGCCCTTCAACTCGCTCGGCGACGAGTACCAGATCAGCACACCGGGCGCCTCGGTGCGCTTCGGCGTGCCGGTGACCGACTTCGACACCGTCTACCTGGGCATCGGCGCGGAGAGCACGCGCATCGGCGCCTCCAGCGGCATCCCCAACAGCTACTACCTCTACCGCCAGACCTATGGCGCGAGCAGCTTCTCGGTGCCGCTGACGCTGGGCTGGGCGCGCGACAGCCGCGACAGCGCCATCGCGCCCACCAGCGGCGGCTACCAGCGCGTGAACCTGGAGTGGTCGGTGGCCGGCGACGTGCGCTACCTGCGCAGCAACTTCCAGGTGCAGCAGTACTGGCCTCTGCCGGGCAAGCTCTCGCTGGGCGTGAACGCGGAACTCGGCCTGGGCAAGGGTCTGGGCGGGCGGCCATTCCCGATCTTCAAGAACTTCTACGGCGGCGGCCTGGGCAGCGTGCGCGTCTTCGAGCAGGGGTCGCTGGGCGTCGTCGATCCGACCGGCGCCTTTATCGGGGGCGCGCGTCGCCTGAACCTGAACACCGAGCTCTACTTCCCCGTGCCCGGCACCGGAAACGACAAGTCGCTGCGCATCTTCGCCTTCACCGACGTCGGCAACGTCTGGCGTGAGGGCGAGCGCATGACGGCCTCGAGCCTGCGTGCTTCGGCGGGCCTGGGCCTGTCGTGGATCTCGCCGGTGGGCCCGCTCAAGCTGAGCTGGGGGCGGCCCGTGAAGTCGGAGCCCAGCGATAGAATCCAGCGTTTCCAGTTCCAGATCGGGACCGCGTTCTGATGATGAAGACTACGTTGATCCAGGTGTTCGCCGCGGCGCTGGTGCTGGGCGCGGCCGCCGTTCCGGCCGCGGCGCAGGAACTGAAGATCGGCTATGTGAACAGCGAGCGCGTGTTGCGCGAGTCGGCGCCGGCGAAGGCGGCGCAGGGCAAGCTCGAGGCCGAGTTCGGCAAGCGCGACCGCGATCTCAACGACCAGGCCGCCAAGCTCAAGGCGGCGGCAGACAAGCTCGACAAGGATGCTCCGACGCTCAGCGAGGTCGAGCGCACGCGCCGGCAGCGCGAACTCGTCGATCAGGACCGCGACCTGCAGCGAAAGCGCCGCGAGTTCCAGGAGGACCTGAACCAGCGCAAGAACGAGGAGCTGGCTAGCGTCGTCGAGCGCGCGAACCGCGTCATCAAGCAGATCTTCGACCAGGAGAAGTACGACCTCATCCTGCAGGAAGTCGTCTTCGCCGGCCCGCGCGTGGACATCACCGACAGGGTGATCCGGGGACTCAACGGCGCCGCCCCGGGCAAGTAGCCCGGGCCGCTGCGGCAACGGCGCGGTAGCCGACGTGCAGGCCCGGCTCGACGAACTGGTGGCCGCCCTGGGCGGTGAACTGCACGGAGACGGGTCGCTGCGCATCGACGCCATCGCACCGCTGGAGCGTGCCGGCAGCCGCGAGATCAGCTTCCTCGCGCAGGCGTCGTTGCTGCCGCAGCTGGCGCGAAGCCGCGCCGCCTGCGTCGTCGTGCGCCCCGAGCATCGCGAGCAGGCGCTTGCCCGTGGTGCGGCGATCGTCAGCGCCGATCCCTACCTCTACTTCGCGCGCCTCACGCAGTGGTGGGCCGCACGCGGCCGCGTGCCGGCACCCGCGGGAGTCCACCGCAGCGCGATTGTCGAAAGCGGTGCGGAGGTGCATCCCGAGGCGTCGATCGGCGCGCTCGCCTTCGTCGGTGCGCGCGCGCGCATAGGGCGCGGGACGGTGGTCGGCGCCCAGGCCAGCATCGGCGAGGACGCCGAGATCGGCGAGCACTGCCGGCTCGCGCCGCGCGTGGTGTTCGAGCGCGGCTGCCGCATCGGCGCGCGCGGCGTCGTCCAGGCCGGCGCGGTGATCGGGGCCGACGGCTTCGGCTTCGCGCCCGACGGCGGGCAGTGGGTGAAGATCGAGCAGCTCGGCGCCGTTCGCATCGGCGACGACGTCGAGATCGGCGCCAACACCTGCATCGACCGCGGCGCCCTCGACGACACGGTGATCGAGGACGGCGTCAAGCTCGACAACCTGATCCAGATCGGCCACAACTGCCGCATCGGCGCGCACACCGCGATGGCCGGCTGCACCGGCGTCGCCGGCAGCACCCGCATCGGTCGCCATTGCACGGCCGGCGGCAGCGCCATGATCCTCGGGCACCTGGAGATCGTCGACCACGTGCACATCAGCGCGGCCACGGTGGTCTCGCGCTCGATCCGCAAGCCGGGTCACTACAGCGGCTTCTTCCCCATCGACGAGAATGCCGCCTGGGAGAAGAACGCCGCGACACTCAGACAGCTGCACGCGCTGCGCGAACGCATCCGCGCGCTGGAGAAGAAGTCATGACCACCCCCGTGCTGGACATCCACAAGATCTTCAAGAAGCTGCCCCATCGCTACCCGATGCTGCTGGTCGACCGGGTGGTCGAGTTCGAGAGAGACAAGCGGCTGCTGGCGATCAAGAACGTCACCATCAACGAGCCCTTCTTCGGCGGCCACTTCCCGGTGCGACCGGTGATGCCGGGCGTGCTCATCCTCGAGGCGCTGGCGCAGAGCGCGGCGCTGTTGTCCTTCGAGTCGGCGGGGCAGGACCTCGAGGACAACATGGTCGTCTACTTCGTCGGCATCGACGGCGCGCGCTTCAAGCGTCCGGTCGAACCCGGCGACCAGCTCATGCTGGAGGCGGTTCTCGACCGCGCGCGCGCGGGCATGTACAAGTACAAGGTGCGCGCCTACGTCGACGGCGAGGTCGCCGCCGAGGCCGAGATCATGTGCACCATGCGCCAGGTCTGAGGGCGCGGCAGGCAGCGAACGGCGAAGGGCGCGCATGGCGCAGATCCATCCGAGCGCGATCGTCGATGCGCGCGCCGAGCTCGAAGCCGACGTCGTCATCGGGCCCTACAGCGTGATCGGGCCGGACGTGCGCATCGGCGCGGGCACGACGGTGGGCGCGCACTGCGTCATCGACGGCCGCACGACGATCGGATGCGACAACCGCATCTTCCCCTTCAACGCCCTGGGCGGCATGCCGCAGGACATGTCGCATCGCGGGGAAGCCACCGAGTTGCGCATCGGCGACCGCAACACCATCCGCGAATACTGTAGCTTCAACACCGGCACGCTGAAGGAGGAGGGCATCACCCGCGTCGGCAGCGACAACTGGATCATGGCCTACGTGCACGTCGCGCACGACGTGCGCGTGGGCGACCGCACCGTGCTCGCCAACGGCGTCACGCTGGCCGGCCACGTGCACGTGGGCGACTGGGCGACGATCGGCGGCCTCAGCGGCGTGCTGCAGTTCGTGCACATCGGCGCGCACGCGATGGTCGGCTTCCAGGCGCATGTGTCGCAGGACGTGCCTCCCTTCGTGACGGTGGACGGCAACCCGCTGGCGGTGCGCGCCGTCAACACCGTCGGGCTGAAGCGGCGCGACTTCGGCGACAGCCGCATCGCGCTGATCCGCCGCATGCACAAGCTGCTCTACCGCGACGCCTTGCCCCTGGAGCAGGCCGTGGCAGGCATCGCGGCGCTGAAGGGCAGCACGCCCGAGGGCGACGCCGACGTGCAGGTGATGCTCGACTTCCTGGCCGCGGCCAGGCGCGGCATCGCGCGCTGAAGCGGGCCATGCGTCTGGCGATGGTGGCCGGCGAGGCCTCGGGGGACTTGCTCGCCGAGCGCCTGCTGGGCGGCTTGCAGCAGCGCTGGCCGCAGCTCGAGGCCTTCGGCATCGGTGGCCCGCGCATGCGTGAGCGCGGCTTCGACGCCTGGTGGGGAAGCGACGCGCTCGCGGTGCGCGGCTACGTCGAGGTGCTGCGCCATTACCGCGGCATCCGGCGCATCCGGGAGCAGTTGGCCGAGCGTCTGCTGCGCGCGCCGCCGCGCGCATTCGTCGGCGTCGACGCGCCGGACTTCAACCTCGGGCTGGAAGCGCGGCTGCGCGCGCGCGGCATCCGCACGGTGCACTACGTCTGCCCGTCGATCTGGGCCTGGCGCGGCGGCCGCGTGAAGAAGCTGGCCGCGGCCTGCGACCACGTGCTGTGCCTCTTCCCCTTCGAGCCCGAACTGCTGCGCGCGCACCGCGTGGCCGCGACCTACGTCGGCCATCCGCTGGCGGACGTGATCCCGCTGCAGCCGCCGCGCGCGGCGGCGCGCGCGGCGCTCGGCACCGCCGCCGAAGCGCCGCTTGCCGCGCTGCTCCCGGGCAGCCGCGCCAGCGAGATCCAGTACAACGCCGCGGCCTTCCTGCAGGCCGCCGTCCTCATGCATGCGCGCCGGCCCGAGCTGCGCTTCGTGCTGCCGGTGGCGCCCGGACTGCGCGCGGCGATCGACGCCCTGATCGCGCGGCACGCGCCCGCGCTGCCGCTGGTCGTGACCGAAGGCCGCTCGCACGAGGCGCTCGCGGCCTGCGACGTGACGCTGATCGCCAGCGGCACGGCCACGCTCGAGGCTGCGCTCTTCGGACGGCCGATGGTCATCGGCTACCGCATGCACGCGCTGTCCTACCAGATCATGAAGCGCATGGCCTACCAGCCCTGGGTCGGCCTGCCCAACATCCTGTGCCGCGACTTCGTCGTCCCCGAACTGCTGCAGCAGGCGTGCACACCGCAGGCGCTGGCGCACGCGGCGCTCGCCTGGTTGGACGAGCCCGGGCGCGCCGACGCACTGCGCGCGCGCTTCGCCGACCTGCACCACCAACTGCGCCGCGATACGGCGCGCCTGGCCACCGATGCGATCGCGCAAGTCCTCGGGACCTGAGGCGGGCGAGCTGCCGTGGGCGGTTCCGGGCCTCGTCGTCGGCGTCGACGAGGTCGGTCGTGGCCCGCTCGTCGGCCCGGTGGTGGTGGCTGCGGTGATGCTCGACGACGAGCGCCCCATCCGCGGCCTGCGCGACTCCAAGGCCTTGTCGCCGCGGCGGCGGGAGGCGCTGCACGACGAGATCATGGCGCACGCGCTGTGCGTCTCGATCGCCGAGGCCAGTGCCGCCGAGGTCGATGCGCTCAACGTGCTTCAGGCGACGATGATGGCGATGCAGCGCGCGGTGCGCGGCCTGCGCCTGCCGCCCTCGCGTGTGCTCGTCGACGGCAACCGGCTGCCGCCGCTGGCCGTGCCGGCGCAGGCCGTCGTCAAGGGCGACGCGCGCGTGGCCTGCATCGCCGCGGCTTCGATCGTCGCCAAGGTGCGCCGCGACCGCTGGTGTCAGGCGCTGGACGAGCGCTGGCCGGACTACGGCTTTGCCGCGCACAAGGGCTATCCGACGCCTGCGCATCTGCAGGCGCTGCGCGCACTCGGCCCCTGTCCGGAACATCGCCGAAGCTTCGCGCCGGTGCGTCAGGTCCTGCGCGATGAACCGTGAACTGCGCCTGAGCGCGCGCGCCAATCCGCTGCTGGTGGCGCTGCGCCGCCTGGCGCGCGATCCGGTGGCCTATCGCCGCAGCGGCGAGGTCTGGCTCGAGGGCGAGCACCTCTGCGCCGCCGCCGCGGCGCGCGGCCTCCCGGTGCGCCACGCGCTGCTGAGCGAGAGCGGCTGGGCGCAGGCGCCGCTGCGCGAGCTGTCTCGCCATGCCGCGCGCACGGCGATCGTCTCCGACGCCTTGTTCGCCGAGTTGAGCGCGCTCGAGTCGCCCGCCGCCATCGGCTTCGTGTTGCCGCTGCCGCCGGCGCCGCCGCCCGACCCGGCGCTGCCGACCGTGGTGCTGGACCGCCTTCAGGACGCCGGCAACGTCGGCAGCATCCTGCGCAGCGCCGCGGCGCTGGGCGTGCTGCAGGCACTGGCGCTGAAGGGAACGGCTGCGCTGTGGTCGCCCAAGGTGCTGCGTGCCGGCATGGGCGCCCATTTCGCGCTGCGCCTGGTCGAAGGCCTGAGCGAGGACGAGGCGCTGGCGCTGGCGCTGCCGCTGGTCGGCACCAGCCCGCACGCGAGCGCGCTGCTGCCGCAGGCGCCGCTGCCGCGGCCGGCGGCCTGGCTGCTCGGCCACGAGGGGCAGGGCGCCTCGGTGCGTCTGCTCGCGTCCTGCGTCGCGACGGTGCGCATCCCCCAGCCCGGCGGCGGGGAGTCGCTCAACGTCGCTGCGGCCGCGGCGATCTGCTTCTACGAGGCGGTGCGGCGGCAGGAAGCGGCCACAGCGGACGCCCCCGTCGCCGGAAGCGCTCAGTAGACGAGCCGATCGGGGCGCAGGTCGCGCAGGATGGTGGTGGCGATCTCCTCGATCGACTTGTGCGTCGACGACAGCCATGAGATGCCTTCGCGGCGCATCATCGTCTCGGCCTCCTGGACTTCGAAGCGGCAGTTCTCGAGCGCCGCGTAGCGGCTGCCCGGACGGCGCTCGTTGCGGATATGGGCCAGGCGCACGGGGTCGATCGTGAGCCCGAAGCACTTGCGCTTGTGCGGCGCCAGCAGCGAGGGCAGGCGCCCGCGCTCGAAGTCTTCGGGGATGAGCGGGTAGTTGGCGGCCTTGATGCCGTGCTGCATCGCCAGGTAGAGCGAAGTCGGCGTCTTGCCGCATCGGCTCACGCCGACGAGGATGACGTCGGCCACGTCAAGGTTGCGCGCCGACTGGCCGTCGTCGTGCGCGAGGCTGAAGTTGATGGCCTCGATGCGGTCGTGGTACTCGGCGCTCTGGCTGGCGTCGCCGAAGCGACCCACGCGGTGGCTGCGCTTGATGCCGAACTCCTCTTCCAGCGGCTCGACGAAGCTGCGGAACATGTCCAGCACGAGGCCCTTGCAACGCGGGTTGTCGATGAGGTCGCGCACCTCGTCGTTGACGAGGGTGAGGAAGACGATCGGGCGCTGCCCCTCGCGCAGCGCGACCTCGTCGATCTCGGCGGCGACCTGCAGCGCCTTCTCGGCGCTGTCGATGAAGGGCCGGCGCACGTGCCGCGGGTGCGTCGGGAACTGGGCGAGGATGGAGTTGCCGAAAGTCTCGGCGGTGATGCCGGTGCCGTCGGAGATGAAGAACACGGTACGTTCTGGCATGAAGCTCCCGTTCGTGCGCGCCGGTGCGGCGGGCGCGGGGCCATGATAAGGAAGATGTCCCTAGAATTCCGTCATCTCCTTCCCGCTTTCGGCCCTTCCCGGGCCTGCCGCACGTGAAGCTCCACGGCCACCGATTCGAATCCCAAAACGCCTGTGCCGGGGCTCGCTGCGTGCATGCGGAAGCACCCTCTTCTTCACGTCTCGGAGCTCTCCCATGCCTGCGTCCACCCTGGCGACCGCCCTGGTCGTACCGTTCGAACAACTGAGGATGACCGACGTCGAGCGGGTCGGCGGCAAGAACGCCTCCCTCGGCGAAATGATCAGCCAGCTGGCCGGAACCGGCGTGCGCGTCCCCGGGGGCTTTGCCACCACGGCGTATGCCTACCGCCAGTTCCTGCAGCAGGACGGGCTCGCCGAGCGCATCGCGGCGCGGCTGGCGGGGCTGGACATCGACGACGTGCGCGCACTGGCGGAGGCCGGCGCCCAGATCCGCGGCTGGATCGACGAAGCGCCCCTCCCGCCGTCCCTCGAGCAGGCGATACGCGCGCAGTTCGAGGCGCTCGAGGCCGACAACCCGGGCGCGAGCTGGGCGGTGCGTTCGTCGGCCACGGCCGAGGATCTTCCGGATGCCTCCTTCGCCGGACAGCAGGAGACCTTCCTCAACGTCAGCGGCGTCGAGGACGTGCTGCGGCGGACGAAAGAGGTCTTCGCCTCGCTCTACAACGACCGTGCGATCAGCTACCGCGTGCACAAGGGCTTCGCGCACGGGGACGTGGCGCTCTCCGCGGGCGTGCAGCGCATGGTGCGCTCGGACCTCGGCGCCTCGGGCGTGATGTTCACGATCGACACCGAGTCCGGCTTCAAGGACGTGGTCTTCATCACCAGCAGCTTCGGCCTGGGCGAGATGGTCGTGCAGGGAGCCGTCAACCCCGACGAGTTCTACGTCCACAAGCCCACGCTCGAGGGCGGGCACTTCCCGATCATCCGCCGCAGCCTGGGCAGCAAGCTGCAGCGCATGGAGTTCGCCTCCGACGAGGAGCGCGCCGCCAGCGGCCGCCTCGTTCGCACCGTGCAGACGCCGCCCGAGCAGCGCAACCGCTATTCCCTGGCGGATGCCGACGTCATCGAGCTGGCACGCTACGCGCTCGTCATCGAGAAGCACTACGGCCGGCCGATGGACATCGAGTGGGGCAAGGACGGCCAGGACGGCAAGCTCTACATCCTGCAGGCGCGGCCCGAGACGGTGAAGAGCCGCGACGACGGGCGCATCGAGCAGCGCTTCAAGCTCAAGGGGGATCCGCTGAAGATCGGCACCGTGCTCGCCGAAGGTCGGGCGATCGGGCAGAAGATCGGCACCGGCACGGCGCGCCTGGTGCGCTCCACCGCCGAGATGGAGCGCGTGCAGCCCGGCGACGTGCTCGTCACCGACATGACCGACCCCAACTGGGAGCCGGTGATGAAGCGTGCCGCGGCCATCGTCACCAACCGCGGCGGCCGCACCTGCCACGCGGCGATCATCGCGCGCGAGCTCGGCATCCCGGCCGTCGTCGGCTGCGGCGATGCCACCGAGCGCATCGCCGAGGGCACGCTGGTCACGGTGGCCTGCTCGGAGGGCGACACCGGCTACATCTTCGACGGCCTGCTCGAGACCGAGGTGGCGCAGGTGCAGCGCGGCGAGCTGCCCTACTGCCCGGTGAAGATCATGATGAACGTGGGCAACCCGCAGCTCGCCTTCGACTTCGCGCAGATGCCCAGCGCCGGTGTCGGCCTCGCGCGGCTCGAGTTCATCATCAACAACGCCATCGGCGTGCACCCGAAGGCGATCCTCGACTACCCGAACATCGACGCCGAACTGAAGAAGGCGGTGGAGTCGGTGGCGCGCGGCCACGCCGGCCCGCGCGCGTTCTACGTCGACAAGCTGGCCGAGGGCGTGGCCACCATCGCCGCGGCCTTCTGGCCGCGCCCGGTGATCGTTCGCCTCTCGGACTTCAAGAGCAACGAATACCGCAAGCTCATCGGCGGCGCCCGCTACGAGCCCGACGAGGAGAACCCGATGCTGGGCTTTCGCGGTGCCAGCCGCTACATCAGCGGCGAGTTCAGCGACGCCTTCGCGATGGAGTGCGAGGCGCTCAAGCGCGTGCGCAAGGACATGGGCCTGACCAACGTCGAGATCATGGTTCCCTTCGTGCGTACCGTACGGCAGGCCGAGCAGGTGGTGCGGCTGCTGGCCGAGCGCGGGCTGCGGCGCGGCGCCGACGACCTGAAGCTCATCATGATGTGCGAGGTGCCGAGCAACGCCATCCTGGCCGAGGAGTTCCTGCAGCACTTCGACGGCATGTCGATCGGCTCCAACGACCTCACGCAGCTCACGCTCGGACTGGACCGGGACAGCGGGCTGGAGCAGCTCGCGACCGACTTCGACGAGCGCGACCCGGCGGTGAAGGCGCTCATCAGCCGCGCCATTGCCGCCTGCCGCGCCACCGGAAAGTATGTCGGCATCTGCGGCCAGGGGCCGAGCGACCACCCCGACTTCGCCGACTGGCTCGCCGCCGAGGGCATCGCCTCGATCTCGCTGAATCCGGACACGGTGATCGACACCTGGATGCGCCTGGCGGCGCCGCGGTGATCTGCCCTATACTAATAGGCTTTTCCCTTGCCGCACCCGCATGAGTAGACGCCAGCGGGGCGGCTTCCTTCTTCAAGGAATCCACAAGGAGGTTTCATGCGTCACTACGAGATCGTTCTCCTGATCCACCCGGATCAGAGCGAACAGGTTCCGGCCATGCTGGAACGCTACAAGGGCCTGGTCACCGCTGCCGGCGGCAAGGTGCACCGCGTCGAGGACTGGGGTCGGCGCCAGCTCGCCTACATGATCCAGAAGCTCGCGAAGGCGCACTACCTGTGCCTGAACATCGAGTGCAGCAAGGAAGTGCTGGACGAGCTCGAGACGGGTTTCCGCTTCAACGACGCGGTGCTGCGCCACCTGACCGTGAAGCTGGAGAAGGCCGTCACGACGCCCTCGCCGATGATGAAGGCGGTCGAGCGCGAGGAGGCGCGCAAGGAACGCCAGGAGGCTTCCGCCTGAGACGCGCCCCGGGCGCATCCGTCGTCTTTGCCGCCACGCCTTCGCGATGAACCGGTTGCTGCTCAGCGCGCAACTGGTCGAGCGGGCGGCGATGCGTTACACCCCCGCCGGATTGCCGGCTCTGGACATCGGCCTGAAGCACGAGTCCGAGCTGAGCGAGGACGGCAAGCCGCGCAAGGTCTCGATGCAGATGCGCGCGGTGGCCATCGGCGAGGTGACGCAGGCCCTGACGGCGATGGCACTGGGCGAGGTGGCCCTCTTCGCGGGCTTCCTGACCGGTGCGCGCAACGGGCGCGGGCTCATCATGCACATCACGCAGGTCGATCGACAGCCTTGATCGGCCCATTCGTTCGGTTTCGATACAGGATTTCGGAGGTTACCCCATGCCCCCACCCCGCGGTAAAGGTCGAGGTTCGAAGGACAAGCGTCCTCGTCGCAACTCGCAATCCCTGCTCTTCCGTCGCAAGCGCTTCTGCCGCTTCACCGTCGCCAATGTCGAGTCGATCGACTACAAGGAACTCGACGTGCTGCGCGACTTCATCGGCGAGAACGGCAAGATCACGCCCGCGCGCCTGACCGGCACGCGCGCCTTCTACCAGCGCCAGCTCACGACGGCGATCAAGCGTGCGCGCTTCCTGGCGCTGCTGCCGTACTCCGATCAACACAAGGTCTGAGCGGAGGGACGACATGCAAGTGATTCTTCTGGAGAAGGTCGGCAAGCTCGGCAACCTCGGCGACGTCGTCAAGGTCAAGGAGGGCTTTGCGCGCAACTTCCTGATCCCGCAGCGGCTGGCGCGCCGTGCCACCGAAGCGGCGATCCAGGAATTCCAAACCCGCCGCGCCGAGCTCGAGAAGGCCGCCGCGGCCAAGCTCGCCGCCGCGCAGGCGCTGGGCGAGCAGCTCTCGGGCAAGAACGTTCGCATCGCGCAGAAGGCCGGCGTCGACGGCCGCCTGTTCGGCTCGGTCACGAACGCCGACGTTGCCGCGGCGCTGACGGCGCTGGGCCTGCAGGTGGCCAAGGCGCAGGTGCGCATGCCCAACGGCCCGCTCAAGGCCGTCGGCGAGTTCCCGGTGCAGGTGGCCGCGCACACCGACGTCGTGGTCGAGGTCAACGTGCAGGTGGTGGCGCAGGCCGACTGATCGCCGCACGCGCCTTCGCGCACCCCGAAGGCCGGCGCGCAGCCGGCCTTCGTCGTTTCGGGGCCGCGCTGCCGCTGAAGCGCGCGCAGTGTCCGCGTCCCGCTTCGTGCGTGAGCATGTTCTCCCCACCGCGTCCCCCGCTTCTGCACAGGCCTGTCCACAGGATCCGGGTCGCCGCTGGGGCATGATCGGCGTATGACGATGCTGCACGATTCCCTCGGTGCCTCCGCCCAGCCGCGCGACGACGAGGTGGCGCGGCTGCGCGTGCCGCCGCACTCGGTCGAGGCCGAGCAAAGCGTGCTCGGCGGCCTGCTGCTGGACAACCTCGCCTGGGACCGTGCGGCCGACCTGCTCGGCGAGAGCGACTTCTACCGCTGGGAGCACAAGCAGATCTTCGCCGCCATCGGCGTACTCATCAATGCCAGCAAGCCCGCCGACGTCGTCACCGTCTTCGAGCAGCTGCAGTCGATGGGCAGGGCCGAGGACTGCGGCGGACTGGCCTACCTGAATGCGCTCGCGCAAAGCGTTCCGAGTGCGGCCAACCTGCGCCGCTACGCCGAGATCGTGCGCGAGCGCGCGATCCTGAGAAAGCTCATCGCCGCCAGCGACGAGATCGCCACCACCGCCTTCAATCCGCAGGGGCGCGCGGTGACGCAGATCCTCGACGAGGCGGAAGGGCGCATCTTCAAGATCGGCGAGGAAGGCTCGCGCCAGCGCCAGGGCATGCAGAGCATGGACAAGCTCGTCGTGGCGCTGCTGGACCGCGTCAACGAGCTGCACGAGAACGGCGCCGAGGAAGTGACCGGCGTGCGCACGGGCTTCTACGACCTCGACCGCATGACCGCCGGGCTGCAGAAGGGCGACCTCATCGTGCTCGCCGCGCGGCCCTCGATGGGCAAGACGGCGTTCGCGCTCAACATGGCCGAGCACGTGGCGGTGGCCGAAGGCCTGCCGGTGCTCGTCTTCTCGATGGAGATGGGCGCGGCGCAGCTGGCCCTGCGCATGGTGGGCTCGCTCGGGCGCATCGACCAGTCCGGCCTGCGCACCGGCCGCTTGAGCGACCAGGACTGGGAGCGGCTGGCCAGCGCCGTCGACCGGCTGCGCAACGTGCAGCTCTTCATCGACGAGACGCCGGCGCTGAACGCGGCCGAGCTGCGCGCGCGTGCGCGGCGCATGGCGCGCCAGTTCGGCGGCACCTTGGGCCTCATCGTCGTCGATTACCTGCAGCTGATGAGCGGTTCGGGCGGCGGCGGCGACGAGAACCGTGCCATCGAGATCGGCGAGATCAGCCGCGGCCTGAAGGCGCTGGCCAAGGAGCTGCAGTGCCCCGTGATCGCGCTCTCGCAACTCAACCGCTCGGTCGAGTCGCGCAACGACAAGCGGCCGATGATGAGCGACCTGCGCGAGTCCGGCGCGATCGAGCAGGATGCCGACGTCATCATGTTCATCTACCGCGACGACTACTACAACAAGGAGTCGAAGGAGCCCGGCGTTGCCGAGATCGTCATCGGCAAGCAGCGCAACGGCCCGGTGGGCACCGTCAAGCTGACCTTCCTGAAGCCGCTCACCAAGTTCGACAACCTCGCACCGGGCAGCATCGGCGCGGAGTACTGAACCCTTTGCGCGGCAAGGCCTCCGGAACCGCCGCCGCGCCCCGACTTCAGCGCGCCTTGGCGTGCGGGCTGACGTAATCGCCGACCGTCGTCCGGAAGGCGACGTTGAGCCGGTTCCAGCCGTTGATGGCGACGATGGCGAGCGTCAGGTCGACGAGGCTCTTCTCGTCGAAGTGCTCGCGCGCCTGGGCGTAGACCTCGTCGGCGACGTCGTGCACGTCGGCGATCTTCGTCACGGCTTCGGTCCAGGCCAGGGCGGCGCGTTCGCGCGCGCTGTAGCAGGGCGCATCGCGCCACACCGGCAGCAGGTACAGGCGCTGCTCGGTCTCGCCCAGCGCCCGCGCGTCCTTGCTGTGCATGTCCAGGCACCAGGCGCAGCCGTTGATCTGCGAGGCGCGCGACTTCACCAGCTCGAGCAGCGACTCTTCCAGGCCGCTCTTGTTGACCTGCAACTGCAGTTGCAGCATGGCCTGAAAGCCTGCGGGCGAGGCCGCCTTGTAGTCGAGTCGCTGTTCCATGGTGCGGTTCCTGCCTGGTTCGCCGGATGCCGATGGGCTCAGCCGGCCTTGCGGCTGCTCTCCGACTGCGCGCGGGCGATGGCCTCGGTGATCAGGCGCTGCGCTTCGTCGATCTCGCCCCAGCCGTCGAACTTCACCCACTTGCCGGGTTCGAGGTCCTTGTAGTGGGAGAAGAAGTGCTCGATCTGGCGGCGCGTGATCTCGGGCAGGTCGGAGGCGGTCTTGATGTGCGCGTAGCGTTGGGTGAGACGCGTCGTCGGCACGGCGATGATCTTCTCGTCGCCGCCGGCCTCGTCGGTCATCTTGAGCACGCCGACCGGACGCACCGCGATCGCCGCGCCGGGCATCAGGGGGCGCGTGTTGGCGACCAACACGTCGCAGGGGTCGCCGTCCTCGGAGAGCGTGTGCGGGATGAAGCCGTAGTTGCCCGGGTAGCGCATCGGGGTGTAGAGGAAGCGGTCGACGACCAGCATGCAGGCGGCCTTGTCGAGTTCGTACTTGATCGGCTCGCCGCCGATCGGCACCTCGATCACGACGTTGACCTCACGCGGCGGGTCGTCGCCGATCGGCAGATGGTCCAGGAACATGGCTTCTTCCCCTTGTTGGCAATCCGGTTGGCAATCCGGTCGGTTGGACGTCCGGCCGCGGCTTCGCAGCAGGAACGGCGTCCAGTCTAGGGGATCCGCCCTTCGCCGGTCTGACGTGCGGCGATGCCGCTTCAGCCGCCGTACTCGATGATCTCGAGGCCCGCGTTGTAGTCGGTGGCGTACACGAGGCCTTGCGCGTCGACGAAGACGTCGGCCGACTGGATGACGCGCGGGCGATTGGGACGCTTGTCGAGCATGCGCTCGGGCGCCGCCGGCACGAGCGCGCCTTTCTCCACCGGGCGGTACGGGTCGGTGATGTCGAAGGCGCGGATGCCCGCGTTCTGCCAGGTGGCGAAGATCAGCGTGTCGGAGACGAAGCTCCCCGGGCGGTTCTCGTGCAGGTTGTGCGGGCCGAAGTGCCCGCCCTTCTTCGCGTAGTCGACCTCGTCGGGGATGGGGAAGGTGGCGATGCTGATCGGGTTGGTGGGTTCGCGGATGTCGAACACCCAGGTGTGCTTGCGCCCGTCTTCCTCCTCGTCGAGCACGGCTTCGTCGGCGACCACGAGCAGGCCGCGCTCGACCAGCGGCAGCGCCGAATGCGTGCCGCCGCCATAGGGCGGGCACCAGTTGTGGTGGCGGATGAGCCGCGGCGCGCTGCGGTCGGCGACGTCCAGCAGCGTGAGGCCGCCGTCGCGCCAGCAGGCGTAGGCGGTGTCGCTGGCCACCAGCGCGTGGTGCAGCGCCCAGCGCCGGCCGGGCGGCGCCTGAGGCACCTCGCCGGCGGCGCGGTTCATGCCCGGCAGCCACCAGCGGCCGGCGAGTTGCGGCCGCGACGGATCCGCCATGTCGATGGTGACGAAGATGTAGTCGGTGAAGCCGTCCAGCAGCGCCGAGGCGTAGGCCCAGCGGCCGCCGACGTACCAGATGCGGTGCAGGCCCACGCCCTCGACCTCGAGCTGCCCGATGCGCCGCGGCCTGGTCGGCGCACTGATGTCGTAGACCGTCATGCCCGCGCTCCAGGCGCGCGTGCGCGCGGCGCCGCCCACCGACTCGGCCATCGAGCGCGTGTAGTAGGCACGCTCGTCGGAGAAGGCCTGCACGCCGGCGAAGAGGTCCAGCGCGTCGATGACCAGCAGCAGGTCATCGTGCGCCTGCAGGTGGATGTTCCAGGTGTTGGGCGGCGCGGGCACGTAGGTGACGGCGCCGGGGCGGCGCGGATCGCGCACGTCGACGATGGAAAAGCCCTGCGACCAGGGGTGGCCGACGTAGGCGTGGCCCCGGTGCACCATGAGCTGCAGCCCGTCGCCGCGTCCGCCGATGTCGGAGTGGCCGATCAGCTTCATGTTGCGGGCGTGGTCGGGAGTGCGCAGGTTCATGGCCATCTCCGGGTCGGGGCGGGCGAAGGCGTCCTACTTGTTGACGACCGGGATCCAGGCCGCCGTCGCCGCGTCGCTCTTCAGGAACGCCGGGAACTTCTTCTGCAGGTCCTCGATCGTCGCGATCTTGTTCTTCAGCAGGTCGTCGCGCGTCACGAGCGTGGGTTGCAGCATCACCGCGCGGCCCGGGAACTGGCCGGCGATGGCCAGCGAGACGGCGCGCACCGAGACCTCGCCGACCACGGCGGCGTTGGTCGCCGCCGTCGCCACCCACGCGCTGTCGGGCTCGGTCATGAGCTGGATGTCGGCGGTGGAGATGTCGACGCCGTAGATCTTCACCCGCTTCGACGCGCCGAGTTCGTCGATCGCCAGCTTCACGCCCTTGGCGAACTCGTCCCAGGGGGTGAAGACGACCGAGATGTCGGGGTTGGCGCGCAGCACGGCCTTGGTCTGGTCGGCGACCGAGGCGGGGACGGTGTCGTTGACGACGCCCCACACCGCCTTCTCCTTCAGGCCGTGCTTGCCGACGAATTCCTTCCACACCGCGTAGCGGCGGTCCAGGGGCGCGAAGCCGGCGACGTAGACGGCACCGCCGGTGAAACCCTTGCCCTTGTCCTTGATCGCCTGCTCGAGCACGAGGCGCGCCATGTCGGCGTCGCTCTGCTCGATCTGCGGGATCTTCGGGTTGTCGAGGTTGACGTCGTAGGCGACGACCTTGATGCCCGCGTCCAGCGCCTTCTGCGCGATGTCCTTCAGCACTTCCGGACGGCCGTTGTTGATGATGATGCCGTCCACGCGCAGGTTGATCGCCTGCTGGATGAGGTTGCGCTGCGTGTCGTTGTCGTTGCGCGCCTGCGCCAGCGTGAGCTTGACGCCCAGCGCATCGGCCTGGCGCTTGACGCCCGCCTCGAAGGCCTGCAGCCAGTCGCCCGCGCCCAGGAAGCTGACGGCGGCGATCTTCACGCCCCCCTTGTCGAAGGGGGCGGGCGCGCCCTTCAGGCCCTGGGCCTGCGCGGGGCCGGCAAGCGCCAGCGTGGCCGCCGCCGCGGCGGCAAGAAGGGGTCGGGTGAAGCGGATCATGGTCGTTCTCCTCGGGGTCGTTGGGGGTGGAGCGGGGGTGGACGAAGCGGGCAGGCAAGGCGCTCGAAGACGGGCTCAGGAACGCGTGCGCGCGATGCCGTAGGTCAGCGCGAGCGCGCCGACGAGCACCGCGCCCTTGACGAAGTCCTGCGTGTAGTAGGGCGCGTTGAGCATGGTCAGGCCGTTGAGCAGCACGCCGACGAAGACCGCGCCGACGACCGCGCCCAGCACGTTGGGCCGGCGCAGGCCGAGCACGGCGAAGCCGATGAGCGCCGCGGCCACCGAGTCCATCAGCAGCGAGGCGCCGGAGGATACGTCGCCGCGGCCCACGCGCGCGGCGACCACGATGCCGCCCAGCGAGGCGAGCGTCCCGGACATCACGTAGGCCCAGGTCCGCAGCCTCTCGGTCGGACCGCCGGCGAGCCGCGTCGCCAGCTCGTTGCCGCCGGTGGCGAAGAGCAGGCGCCCGAAGCGCGTGCGCTCGGTGAGCAGGTGCAGCACGAGGGCCACCGCGACGAGGATGGCGACGGGCAGCGGCACGACGTCGAAGAGCGTCGAGCGGCCGATGAGCAGGAAGGCCGGGTCGTAGCGCCCGGGCGCGGTCGAGCCGTCGGGCAGGATCAGGCCGCTGGCGATCGAGCGCCCGCCGGTGGGGATGAGCTGCAGGCCGCTGAGCAGGAACATCATCGCCAGTGTGGCGAGCAGGTCCGGCACCTTCAGGCGCACGATGAGCAGCGCGTTCAGCAGCCCCACGCAGGCGCCCAGCAGCAGCACCAGCAGCACGGTCCAGAAGGCGCCGAGCTGCCACACGATCATGGCGTAGCTCGCGGCCATCACGCTGGAGGCGGCGACGGCGCCGATGGACAGGTCGAAGCCGCCCACGGCCAGCGTCAACGTGACGCCCGCACCCAGGATGGCCACCACCGCCACCGCCTGCAGGATGCTCATCAGGTTGTCGATCTGGATGAAGGCCGGCTGCGCGAGGGCGAAGCCCAGAATCATCAGCGCCAGCAGCACGAACACCGCGCTCTTGCGCAGGCCTTCGCGCACGTCGGGCGCGGCTCGGTTGGACATGGGCTTGGCGTTCGTCATCGGTTCTCGTCCAGCGCCGGTTCCGGGTCCTCGGCGCGATGCGCCTCGGGTGTGCGCAGGGCATGATGGTCCATCACCAGCACGCGGTCGGCGACCTCGATCGCCTCCTCGGGGTCGGAGGTGGCGATGAGCGTGGCGCAGTCGCTGCGCGCGCGGATGGCCTCGATGAGGTCCTGGCGCGCGCCCACGTCCACGCCCTGGAAGGGCTCGTCCAGCAGCAGCACCTTGGCCGGCTCGGCCTCCCAGCGGCCGAGCACCACCTTCTGCTGGTTGCCGCCGGAGAGCGTCCACACCGAGGCCGTGGGCCCCGCGGCGCGGATCGACAGGCGCTCGATGGCCGCCTGCGCCTTTGCGTTCTCGAAGGCACGGCGCACGAAGCCGCGCGGGAACCAGCGCGCCAGGTGCGGCAGCGCGATCGTCTCGGCGACGCTCTCCCCGGGCCAGTCGCGCGGCATCAGCGAGGAGCGATGGCGGTCCTCGCCGGCCATGCAGACGCCGGCCGCCAAGGCCTGCGCCGGGCTCGTCGGCGCATAGGGTTTGCCGTCGAGCTGCATCGTGCCGGCGGCAAGACGCGTGCAGCCGTAGAGCGCGTGCAGCAGGCGGCTCTTGCCGGCGCCGAGCACGCCGGTGATGGCGACGACCGCGCCGCGGTGCAGCTCGAGATCGAAGGGTGGGCTCGCCGGCAGCAGGCGCGCGTCCCGCAGGCGCAGCACCGGCTCGCCACGCGGCTGCCGCGCGCCGGGTCGCGCCGAGGTGAGCGGGCGGCCGATCATCGTCTCGATCGCCTGGGTGAAGTCCACCGGCCGCGCGAAACCGGCGACCGCGCGCCCGCCGCGCAGCACGACGACGCGGTCGGCCAGCGCCTGCAGGTCCGCGGTGCGGTGCGAGATGTAGAGCACGGCGATGCCGCGGCGCTTGAGATCCAGCAGCGTCGCGTACAGGCGCTGCGACTCGGCGCCCGAGAGGCTGGCCGTCGGTTCGTCGAGGAGCAGCAGCTCGGCGCGTTTGGCCAGCGCGCGTGCGATCGCCACCAGCTGGCGGTCGGCGGCGGCGAGATCGGCGAAGTCCCGCTCCAGCGGCAGCTCGAAGCCGGCGTGCTGCAGCATCGCCTGCGCCTGCGCGCGGATGCCGCGCCGCGAGACGAGGAATGGCTGGCTGCGGTCGGCAAAGCGCTCGAGCAGAAGCGCATCGGCCACCGTCAGCCCGGGGATGCCGACCAGGTCGGTCGACTGGTGCACGGTGACCACGCCCGCAGCACTCGCCTCGGCCGGCGTGCGCGGCGCATAGGGCCTGCCCATGAAGCGGATGCTGCCGGCGTCGGGCGCGAGCACGCCGGAGAGGATCTTGACGAAGGTCGACTTGCCGGCGCCGTTGGCACCCATCAGCGCGACGATCTCGCCGCGCTCGATTTCCAGCGAGAGATCGACGAGCGCGCGCGTGGAGCCGAACGAGCGTGCGAGGGCGGTGGCTTGCAGGAGAGGCATGGGTCGCTGGCGGTGCCGGGGTCGGCCGCGGCGCGCCAATGCTAGGCGGGTTTGCGCCGGTCCCGAGCGGCTCCGTGGCGCCGGGTGGGTAGCGGCAGATCGGGTTCGCGCCGCCGCGTGCGTCGCGGGCACAATGCCGACCTGCGGATGCGAGCGCGGACCGGATGATCGAAGACCCTTTCGACGAACGCGGAATGCGCCTGGCGCTGGACCAGGCGCACAACGCCTGGCTGGTGGGCGAGGTGCCGGTGGGCGCCGTCATCGTGCGGCGCAGCGAGGCCGGCATGCAGGTGGTGGCCACCGGCTACAACCGGCCCATCACCACGCACGACCCGACCGCGCATGCCGAGATCGTCGCGCTGCGCCATGCGGCGACCCTGCTCGAGAACTACCGCCTGCCCGAGTGCGAGCTCTACGTGACGCTCGAGCCCTGCGCGATGTGCGCGATGGCGCTGATGCACGCGCGCTTTCGGCGCGTGGTGTTCGGCGCGCCGGACCCGAAGACCGGTGCCGCGGGTTCCGTGGTCGACTTGTTCGCGCAGGCCAGGCTCAACCATCACACGGCCGTGCGCGGCGGCGTGATGGCGGACGATGCCGCGGCGCTGCTGCGCCGCTTCTTCGCCGAGCGTCGCGCGCAGCAGCGCGCCGAGCAAAGGGGCGAGGTGGATGTGGCGGAGGCCGAGGTGGCGGACGTCGCGCCGGTGCCAAGCGCGCCGATCCCGACCGGGGAGGCCACCGAATTGCACGACTTCCCCGAGGATCGATGAACACCTTGACGCTCTTCAGCCCCTCGGGTGCCGTTGCGCGCGCGTCTTCGCTGCGCCTTGCCGTGCGGCGCCTGCAGGCCATGGGCTTCACGGTGCGCGTCGACGATGCGGCGCAGGCGCGCCTGCAGCGCTTTGCCGGCGACGACGCGACGCGGCTGCAGGCCCTGCACCGCGTGGCACGGGAGGCGCCCGGCGTGGCCATGGCCACGCGCGGAGGCTACGGCCTCACGCCGCTGCTCGATGCGATCGACTGGCCGCGTCTGGCGCGCGCCGTCGAACGCGGTACGCGCTGGGTCGGGCACAGCGACTTCACCGCGCTGCAGCTCGCGCTGTGGGCGCACACCGGCGCCTCGAGCTGGGCCGGACCGATGGCGCTGCCCGACTTCGGGCGCCCGGCGGAGGAAGGCGGTGTCGACGAGGTGACGGCCGACTGCTTCGGCGAGGCGATGCGCGGCGAGTTGGAGGCCGTGGGCTTTCGCACCGTGCCGGGCTTGGACGGCCTGCTGCTGAAGGGGCCGCTGTGGGGCGGCAACCTGACGATGCTGTGCTCGCTGCTCGGGACGCCGCACTTCCCGCGGCCGGCGCGCGTCCGCGGCGGCTTGCTCTTCATCGAGGACATCCATGAGCACCCCTACCGCGTCGAGCGCATGCTGCTGCAGCTCGCGCAAAGCGGTGTTCTGGCCACGCAGCGCGCATTGCTGGTGGGGGACCTCGGGGGCTGGACGCCATCGCCGCAGGATCGCGGCTACCGCGTCGCCACGATGCTCGAGCGCGTGCGCGCGCACGTGAAGATTCCGGTGCTGACCGGATTGCCTTTCGGCCACGTGCCGACCAAGGTCAGCCTGCCGCTCGGACGCCGCGTGACGCTGGCGGTTCAGGGGCGCGCTGCCTTGATCGGCTGGTAGGTGTCCAGCGGCGCCGGGCCGGACGCGGCGCGTGCCTACAATCCGCCCCCGCGTCCCCCGGGGTGGCCGGCTGTCATGAGCCGTCGCTGACCCGCGGGCCGGGTCAGCACGAGGAGACCGCATGCGCGGAGCCCGAATCCTGTTGCGCTTGCGGAGCATCCGACCCTGGGTTTGCATTGCCTCCTGGCTTAGCCTGGGTGCGCTGCTGCTCGCGGGCTGCAACAACAACCCCTGGCCCGACGGCGAGGCGGCGACGAACACCTTGTACTCCGCCGTGCTCGAGGCCTCGCCGCGGCATCTGGATCCGGTGGCCTCGTACTGGAGCAACGACACGCCGTACACCTACCAGATCTACGAGCCGCTCTATGGATACCACTACCTGAAGCGGCCCTACGAGCTGGTGCCGAAGTCCGCGGCCGCGGTCGTCAAGCCGCACTACCTGGACAAGGACGGCAAGCCGCTGCCCGACGATGCGCCCGGCGAGCTTGTCGCCGAGAGCGTGTACGACGTGCCGATCAAGCCCGGCATCCTCTTCCAGCCGCATCCGGCCTTCGCCAAGGACGCGCAGGGCGCCTACATCTACCACCACATGAAGCCCGGCGAGCTGGGCGCGCGGCGCTCACCGCTGGAATTTGAGCACCAGGGTACGCGCGAACTGGTCGCCGAGGATTTCGTCTACGCGCTCAAGCGCCAGGCGACGACGCGCATCACGACGCCGATCTTCTCGACATTCGCGCAGTACGTCGTCGGCCTGGCCGAGTACGGCAAGCTCATCCGCGCCGAGGACGCCAAGCTGCGTGCAGGCGCCGACCCGGCGAGCCTGGACAAGCCCTTTCTCGACTTCCGCCGCTGGCCGCTGGCCGGCGCCAGTGCCCCGGAGAAGCACCTGCTGCGCATCCGCATCAAGGGCAAGTACCCGCAGTGGAGCTACTGGATGCAGATGACCTTCCTCTCGCCGGTGCCCTGGGAAGCCGATGCCTTCTACGCGCAGCCGGGCATGGTCGCCGCGGGCTTGTCGCTGGACCGCTGGCCGGTGGGCACGGGCGCCTACATGATGGCCGAGTTCCAGCAGGATCGCCGCCACGTTCTGGTGCGCAATCCCAACTACCGCGGCGAGCCCTATCCCTGCGAGGGCATGCCCGGCGACCGCGAGGCGGGGCTGCTCGCCGACTGCGGCAAGACCATGCCCTTCATCGACCGCATGGTCTTCACCATCGAGCGCGAGGGCGTGCCGCGGCAGAACAAGTTCCGCCAGGGCTACTACGACGTCGAGGTCTTCGAGCGCACCGACACCGGCATGCCTTACCTCGTTGGCATGCAGGACAGCGAAGACGTGCGGCGCGAGTACACCGAGAAGGGCTTTCGCCTGAGCCGCGGCACCGACGTCGGCAGCTACTTCATCGGCTTCAACATGCTCGATCCGGTGATCGGTGCCAGCGCCGACCCGCAGCAGCACATCCGCAACCGCAAGCTGCGCCAGGCGATCTCGATCGCCATCGACTGGGACGAGTGGTCGCGCATCTTCCCCAAGGAGGGCGGGCAGACGGCGATGAGCCCGCTGCCGCCGGGCATCTTCGGCTCGCGCGAGGGCACGCGCGAGGGCATGAACCCGATCACCCACGTCTGGAAGGACGGCAAGGCCGTGCGCCGGCCGATCGAGGACGCGAAGCAGCTCATGGTCGAGGCCGGCTACCCCGGCGGCCGCGATGCGAAGACCGGGCAGCCGCTGGTCATCAATTACGACTACTACGCCGCGCCCACGCCGGGCAACCGGCCCAAGCTGGACTGGATGGTGCGCCAGTTCGCCAAGCTCGGCATCCAGCTCGAGATCCGCGCCACCGACAACAACCAGTTCCAGGACAAGGTGCGCAAGGGGACCTACCAGGTCTTCTGGCTCGGCTGGCTGGCCGACTATCCGGACGCCGAGAACTTCCTCTTCCTGCTGCAGAGCCTGGCCGGCAAGACCAAGCACGACGGCGAGAACACCGCCAACTACGAGAACCCCGAGTTCGACCGCCTGTTCGAGAAGATGAAGCTCTACGACGACGGCCCCGAGAAGCAGGCGCTGATCGACGACCTGGTGCGGATCGCGCGCGAGGATGCGCCCTGGAGCTTCGGCTTCTTTCCCTGGAGTGCGGGGGCGGCGCAGCGCTGGGTGCACAACTACCACCCGGTGATCATGATCCGTGACCAGGGCCGCTACCTGCGGCTGGATGCGGCCGATCGGGTTGCGGCACTCGCGGCGTGGAACCGCCCGGTCTGGTGGCCGCTGGGCGTGATTGCGGCGCTGCTGCTGCTGCTGCTGGCGCTGGCGCGGCGCACGCTGAGGCTGCGCGAGCGCACCACCGGACGCGGCGAAGTGCTGGCCGCGAAGGCGGCGCGATGATCGGCTATCTGCTGCGGCGCAGCCTCTACGGCCTGCTCGTGCTGCTGGGCGTGAACCTGGCGACCTTCTTCCTCTTCTTCACCGTCAACACGCCCGACGACATGGCGCGCCTGAACCTGGGCGGCAAGCGCGTCACGCAGCAGGCGATCGAGAAGTGGAAGGTCGAACGCGGCTACGACAAGCCGCTGTACTTCAACGCACGGGCGCAGGGTGCGGACAAGCTCACCGACACCATCTTCTGGGAGCGCTCGGTCTCGCTCTTCGCGCTGCGATTCGGCCGCGCCGACGGCGAATCGGCGGGCGACATCGGCCACGAGGTCGCCTCGCGCATGTGGGTGAGCCTGCAGATGGCGCTGCCGCTCTTCATCCTGCAGGTGCTGGCGAGCACCGCCTTCGCGCTGCTGCTGGTGATGTTCCGCAACTCGAGGCTGGACTTCTGGGGCGTCGTCACCTGCGTGCTGATGCTCTCCATCTCCAGCCTCTTCTACATCATCGTCGGCCAGTTCCTGTTCTCGCGCGTGCTCAAGCTGGCGCCGATCTCGGGCTACGCGCCGGGGCTGGACGCGATCAAGTTCCTCGTGCTGCCCATCCTGCTCTCGCTCATCTCGCGCGTGGGCGGCGAGGCGCGCCTGTACCGCGCCATGTTCCTCGAGGAGACGAGCAAGGACTACGTGCGCACGGCGCGCGCCAAGGGCTTGTCCGAGCAGGCCGTGCTCTGGCGCCACGTGCTGCGCAATGCGCTCATCCCCATCATCACCAGCGCCGGCGGCTATCTGCCCTACGTCTTCCTCGGCAGCCTGGTCTTCGAGAGCTTCTTCGGCCTGCCGGGCCTGGGCGCCTACGTCATCGAGGCCATCGGCAAGCAGGACTTCGCCATCGTGCGCACCATGGTCTTCATCGGCTCGCTGCTCTACATCGCGACCTACGTGCTCATCGACGTCGCCTACACCTGGGCCGACCCGCGCGTGCGGCTGGAGGGCTGAAGCACCATGCCCAAGTTCGTCCTGCTCTGGACCGACGGCGCGATCTGGCTGCTCGCCGCGGCGCTGCTCGCCTACGTCGTCTTCGCCTGGCGGCGCCCGAACCTGCGCGCGAGCTGGCGCAAGGTCTTCATGGACGCGCCTTCGCTGGCCTCCAGCATCGTCCTGCTGCTGTGCCTGGGCGTGTCGCTGCTGGACAGCGTGCACTACCGCCCGCTGCTGCCGCAGGCGCCCGGCACGACGGCAGCGGCCTACGACGCGCGCACGCGCTCGCTGCTCGATGCCTGGCTGGCCGATCTCGTCGACGCGCGCGAGGCGACGTACTCGACGCCGCTGGCGACGGTCAGCTTCACGCGCGAATCGCTGGTGGTCGACGGCCGTGTCGAGCGCGTCGCGCCCCGGCTGCAGTTCGGCGGTGCGCACCTCGAGGATCCCGCCACGCAGTGGCTGTCCGACGTGCTCACGCGCGGCGGCAAGGGATTGGTGCTCGGCCTGATGCTGGCGCTGCTGGCCGCGGCCGGGCTGGTGGCGTTGCTCGCGGCGCTGCGGCGGCAGGCGCTGGCCGCATGCGCGCGCGAGATCCTGCAGTGCCGCAGCGCCGTGCCCTGGCACGTGGCGATCGCCACAGTACTGGCGCTGGGCGCGCTCATCGGCGTCGTCTCGGCGCTCTCGGGCCCCTACCACGTGATGGGCACCGACACCACCGGCAACGACGTGCTCTACCAGTCGCTCAAGAGCATCCGCACCGCCTTCGTCATCGGCACGCTGGCCACCATCGCCACGCTGCCGCTGGCGGTGGTGCTGGGCATCGTCGCCGGCTACCTCAAGGGCTGGGCCGACGAGATCATCCAGTACGTCTACACCGTGCTGTCGTCGATCCCCAACGTGCTGCTCATCGCCGCCTGCGTGCTCATGGTGCAGGTCTTCCTCGACAAGCACCCGGAACTGTTCGAGACCGGCGCCGAGCGCGCCGACCTCAAGCTCTTCCTGCTTTGCGCGGTGCTCGGGCTCACCGGCTGGGCCGGGCTGTGCCGGCTCCTGCGCGGCGAGACGCTCAAGCTGCGCGAACTCGACTACGTGCAGGCCGCGCAGGCCTTCGGCGTCAGCAGCACCCGCATCATGCTGCGCCACATCTTCCCCAACGTCGCGCACCTGATGCTCATCGTCACCGTGCTCGAGTTCTCGGCGCTGATCCTCTACGAGGCGGTGCTGAGCTACGTCGGCGTCGGCGTCGATCCGTCGATGAACAGCTTCGGCGGCATGATCAACCTGGCGCGCAGCGAGATGAGCCGCGACCCGGTGGTGTGGTGGAGCTTCGCCGCCGCCTTCGGCTTCATGGTCACGCTGGTGCTGGCCGCCAACCTGTTCGCCGACGGCGTGCGCGACGCCTTCGACCCGCGCGCGCGCAGCTTCCGGGCGCGCGTGGTCAAGGCGGTGAAGGGAGGCCGTGCATGATCGCCATCGAGGACCTGCGCGTCGAGCTCGATACCGACACC